>Ga0209635_10000384_pt1 | contig 29478 bp, 30 predicted proteins | sample DeeMarSWOR230_32_FD_187463 | JGI IMG/M metagenome (GOLD analysis project Ga0209635, IMG submission 187463) | Marine sediment microbial communities from White Oak River estuary, North Carolina - WOR-2-30_32 (SPAdes) (version 2) | ecosystem: Environmental > Aquatic > Marine > Intertidal zone >...
TCCCAATCTTTCGGAGTCACGATCAATCATGAGGATCCCTTGCGTCATGTCGTTTGAGCCTATGGAAAAGCCGTCGCACAATTTTGAAAACTCGTCAGCCACTATCGCAATTGAGGGGGTTTCAGCCATAAACCACACCTTGAAATCGCGAGAACGTTCCAAACCTTCTTCGCGCATGATTTCGAGGCATTGTTTTGCTTCCCAAACCGTTCTTATTACAGGCAGCATTATCCAGACGTTTTTTAGTCCCCATTCTTTGCGACATTTTCTTATGGCTTTGCATTCTAGTCTGAAGGCTTTTTCATACCATTGGCTGATGTAACGGCTTGCGCCTCTCCAGCCAAGCATCGGATTGGCTTCAACAATTTCGTATTGTTCGCCGCCTTTCAAGTCTCTATACTCGTTGGTTTTGAAGTCGCTGAATCTTACAACAACAGGTTTCGGTTGAATAGCACGCGCAACAGTCGCGATGCCTTCAGCCAATTTGTTGATAAACTCTTCGCCGCGTCCGGTTTCGAGCATGTAAAGCGGATGTTCGCCGATATAGCTGGCAAGAATAAATTCGATTCGCATAAGTCCAATGCCGTCAAATGGCAAATACTTGTACTCTTCAATCTTTTCTGGAACACCAAGGTTTAGGAAGATTTTTGTTGCAGTAACAGGGGCAGAAGACATAATTGTGGCGCCTTGTTGGCCAGTCGTCGTCATGGCTGGTGGGAAGGATTCTACTGCAGATGGAAGAAGACCTTCGTAAACAACACCGCTTTTTGCGTCTACAGTGTATTCTTTTCCAGTGGTCATAAGTTTAGTTGCGTTTTCTGTGCCAACAACACAGGGAATACCCAACTCTCGGCTTACAATTGCTGCGTGACAAGTAATGCCTCCCTTGTCGGTCACAATGGCGCTTGCCAGTCTCATGTAAGGCACAAAGTCAGGGTTAGTCATAGGAGTCACAAGTATGTCTCCTTTCTTGACGAGCTTCGCCGCGTCTTCGAGAGAAAACACAACCTTCGCTATACCTGTGCCTATGCTCCGTTTTCCTGCGGAAATACCTTTCGCGGCAACTTTCAATTCTGACGGCCGCGTTGTAGGTTTTAATTCTTCAGCTTTGGTTGAAATCATTGTTTTTACACTCCAAACAGTTTCTGGTCTAGATTGGACAATGAAAATATTTTCGGGGAAAGCCATGTCACGGTCAACCGCCCATTCGATATCTTGCGCTGTTCCATAATGCTGCTCAATTCGTTTGGCGAGTTCTGCAAGCTTCAAAATATCCTTATCAGTTAAACATGGTTTCTCTTGTCGTTTTGCAGGTACCTTTGCATGGGTGGTTTTGCCAGTTTTCGGATTTCTAAGGTATTCGACAGTTTTTTTAGCTATTCTTTTTTCACCAATTTTCAATGTGCTTTTGTCAACTACGTAGTGGTCTGGGGTTACAGTGCCTGAGACAACAGCCTCGCCCAGTCCCCAGTTTCCTTCAATAATAATTTGGTCTTGCTGACCAGTCACTGGATTGATTGTGAATATAACACCAGCGCTTTTTGAGTTGACCATTTTTTGGACGCCGACGCTTATAAGGACGTTTTCGTGTTTGAAACCCTTCTCTGTCCTGTAAAAGATAGCCCGCGGCGTAAAAAGGCTAGACCAGCACTTAATTGTCTTTTCTAATAATTCATTTATTCCTCGAACGTTAAGATACGTTTCTTGCTGCCCGGCAAACGAAGCGTCCGGTAAATCTTCCGCAGTTGCGCTTGAACGCACGGCAACAAATACGTTGGTGAATTTTGTCTTTTTGCCGAGTATTTTGTATGTGTTACGGATTTCTTTTTCAATTTCCACCGGCATCTTGGTCGATTCTATTAATTTGCGGATTTTCCGGGAAGCTTCTTCGTATTCTTTTGGATCATTTACATCGGTTACTGTATCAGTTATTATCTTGTAGATTTTTTTGGCAATGCCAGTTTTTTTGATGAAATGTTTGTAGGCGTAAGCCGATATTGCGAATCCGGCTGGCACAGGGATTTTTGCGTTAAGCATTTCACCTAAGTTTGCGTTTTTCCCACCCACAAGCGGTATGTCTTTCTTTCCGAGTTCTTCAAACCATAGAATAAACTGTTCGTTCCTATTTTTAGCCAATTATTATTCATCCCTCTTTAGTCGAGGATTTTTTCGGTAACGATTCTGCAGGGGATTGGAAGTTTTACGCTTCCACGTTTTAGGGCTTCCCGAGCAATTTCCAAGGCTTCTTTGTTAATTTTAATTGCCATGATTTCTTGATCTGGTTTCACCCGGGCTGCGCTTCCGATGGGCTTTCCAAAGGCACGAGACATCCCGTCTTGCAATCTGTCGGCATGGGCACCGAAAATCATTTTGTTTTCCCTAAGCACAACATGTGGATACGGGAGAACTTGAAACATGTAATTGTTTCCGAGTTTTTCCATTAAAAGCCTGTTAGTTGCTACCCGTGCAGCTTCTAGGGCATTGGTACGGATTTGCGCTGGTTTTTGGGCAATTAATACTGCCTTGTACGTGAAATTGCCATTCGGGTCGCCCATGGTGAATTTTGTGATTTTGCTCATTGGCGAGCTTTTCATATACTCACGTCGAGTGTAAGGTTGACCTTTAACTTCGCGGTAGTTCTTCGCTTTCATAGTTTTTCCCCTTCTGCATAGCCAAGAAGGTAATATTTAAAGGATTTGATATAGATGCTGCGAATTGAAAATATTGATTAGAAATCACAACGCATAGTGAATTATTCAGTGAGTGTTTTGTTTTTGAGCCAAGTTTTCGCTAGTTCGTCAAAATTTGGAAACACCTTGCGCATGATTGGGAGATACATTCGTTTTTCGTCTTCGCTAACATACTGAAACTGGTATTCTCCCATGTATGGCGAGGACTCGCCTTCGCGTGTTATGAATTCTATGTGCATGAAAGGGTCTCCACGTTTGATCGTGATTGGTTTTCTGTCGTTGCTAAGGTTTACAAGTTCCAAGGCTAAGCGTCCAATGAAGCCACTGTGCACCTTTGCAGCGTTGAGAAAGGAGAGACCCATTCTGCCGTATTTGCTTTTGGCGGTTAAATGCGCCACAAGATTGGGCGGCGTGAATACGATTTCGTAGGAGAGTAGGTTTTTGTGTTCAAGGTAATTGAGTGTGGTTTCTTCTTTTACTGTAAGGACGTAACCGTCGCCGTCGAGAAGATTGTAATCGAATGGATATATGCATTTGTATTCGTTGATTAATTCGATTAGTTTGTCTTTTCCTAGGATACACATTTACGCGTCCTTCTGTAAACATCTTTTGGCTACCTTTAATGCGTTTTTCTCCTTAAAACACCTACGCTTAAAGTTGCGAAGAGGAATGTTAACAAAAGTATTGTTAGCGCGGCTTGTAGATTATGGGTCTTCGAACGTCTTGAGCCAGTTTAACCCTATTATGGTGGCATCTGCGATGTTGACGATTCGGTCCATGTTGAAGTCTACGTGGGGGTTATAGTTTACATCTCCTTCTACGGCTTGCCAAGCTTCTCTAACCATTTCTGCATCTGTCATGTTCACTGTGCTGTCGTGGTTGCAATCACCAGGGATGTAAGGACTCATTAACGGATAATTATCCTGATTTTGAGAATCAATAATATGCGGTGTGTCTCCTATTCCATCATGAGGATTTATGTCATCGCCAGCGTAGTCGCTCCAGTAGTTGCCCTCACTGCCATTGTCCCATGTGTGGTTCTTTGTGTAAACGTCATGAGAGGTTTGAATCGTGTTGTTTATGAAGTTATTCTTGTAAACAGTACTCTTACAAGTGTCTGTGTTTTCCGCTGATACTGCCCTGATGCCAATTAAGTTGTTTATGATTGTATTTTCGGTGATGATGTTGTCGTTACTGCCGTCAGATAGATCGATGCCACCAAAGGCTCCCATATTGGCTTCTATAAAATTATGAGTTAATGTGTTCCAGTCGCTGTTGTCGTCTAGTTCGATGCCTCCGTTTTCGTTGAAGCTTACGATGTTGCCAGAAATGATGTTGTAGAGACAGCCCGCGTCTAAAACGAGGCCGTGATAACGAGTGGCGCATGTCAAAGTGTTTGTTGTTATTTTATTTTGGTGGGATGTTACAAGCTTGAGGTTGAAGCTGCAGTAAGAGGCGTTATTGTAGTAAATCATATTGTTATTAGAGTGGGTTAAAACAATCCCGAACTGTGGAATGTTGTAGGCTGTGTTGTTGCAAATTATATTATTGTACGAATAGAGCAAGGATATCCCTACATAACTATTTGACGTAGTAACATTTTCAATAAGGGAATTGTTTGTACAAACGAGCATGACACTACGCCCATTATTTACGAATGTCGCATCTTTCACTGTGATATCGGTGCAATTTATCGCCGCGACCATTCCGGCATCTGAGGGCACTGTTAAATTGTGTTGTTTTATCAACCAATATATGGGTTTACCGTTGACTGTGTTGGAGGTATCAATGTTTTGAACAAAATATACAGGGCTAGTGCCAGAGAGAAAGCCAAAATCATAGTTGTTGTTCGTGAATTCGTTTTCTCTGAAAATGCTGTTTAAAGCGTTACTAAACCAAACTGCAAAAAGACATCTAGTGACTGCGCAATTAATTATTGTCGTGTTGGATGCGTTGTTTAGCCATATCCCGCCCCAAGCATTTGAGTCTGTGGCGTTTTGCATTGCGAATCCACTCAAAGTAACGTTGTTTGACGTTATTTTGACAACGTAGCCAGCACCATTAGCATCTATTATAGTATTGCTTCTGTTTTCACCAATGAGCTCAAGTGGCTTGTCTATTGTAATCTGTTCTTTGTACGTACCATTTGCAACAAGTATAGTATCTCCAGATGTTGCATTATTTACCGCCTCTTGAATTGTTGAGAAGTTTCCAGGAACATAAATCACATTTGGGTCGAATTGAGAGACTTCGGCTTTCACAAAATCAAAGGCGTTAAAACGTAGCAAACCACCTAAAACAATAATCAGAAGCAACATTAACACAGTTTTCTGCATTCTCACTCTAATGGTCGCCTCTATTCTACTTGCAGAAAATATTGTCAAGCCATTTCTTAAACATGACTGTAAGCTAGTTCTAGACTTTTGTTAAATCTTAACTGTTTGCCTCTCTTGGAAAACCTACTGGAAGCAGGTAGATAGGTCTATGATTTAGAGGTAACTTCAAAACTTCGTAGACTGTTGCTACATTGTAACTTGTGATGGTGCAAACTCCTAAGCCAAAAGAAACTGCTTGAAGAATTAAATTTTGCGTCGCATGTCCAGCTTCGAGATGTACAAATCTTACTGCACTTTCAAACAGCGGTGTTGCCTTCAGGGCTCTTTCGTTGTCCGCAGCCAAAATTATCGTCAATGGTGCAGTTTTGATTGCCACTTTGTTTAAAGCCGTAAAAAAAGCCTCTGACAACTTCTCACGAGTATCCTTGTCACTTATTTTGTGAAGCACATGTTTTTCGGGCTTATAATGGAATAGACCCTTAGAAAAAGCCACATACACCTCTAACGGAAAAGTTCTACCCGCAGAAGGAGCACCCCTGTGAAACACTTTCTTGCCGTTAGGCATATTCTCAACATAAGTAATTCCTTGAAGCGCCCACAGAAGCCGCGAAATTGCGGGTATAGTTATTTCTTTGCTTGAAAAACTCCGCACAGTTCTTCTCTGCTTAATAGCTTCCTCAACCGTCATTTTTTCCTTAAATTCTGGCTGAGGCAATTTCAAAGTCGAGATTTTTTGCTTTCTCATCGGTAAACCCTTACAATACTCGTTAATGTAGGTTTATAAAAACAATCCAGTCTCGCAAAAAACCAATAAATCTAACGTCTGCATAGATTCTTTCAAAAAAATTGCGCTGGCGCTTCACAAATGGTTAGAATAAGACAACTAAAACGGCAAGACCTTGATTTTGTGCATGAATCTACTCAAAGAGAACAGTGGGGTCACACGAAACGAGACGTTGAAAGATGCTTTGTATACGAGCCGGATGGGTGCTTTGTCGCAGAGCATGCAAGCCAGAAAGTCGGCCATGTCTTCACAATAAACTATGGCGAATTAGGCTGGATAGGACTGTTAATTGTAAATCCAGAGCACCGCGGAAAAGGCGTAGGCACACTGCTAATGGAAAAAGCAATCCATTATCTAGGCGAGAAAGGAACAAAAACCATTGGACTGGACGCTGTGGGAAAGGCGGTTCCAGTTTATCAGCGGTTTGGCTTCAAAAAGGCATATGATTCGCTAAGGTTCAGAAAACAACAACTCGAAAAAGAAAAACAAGAAACCTTTACAACAACAAACATCCGCCCACTGAAAAAAGACGACTTAAAAACAGTAGCAGAGTTTGATTCAAAAATCTTCGGCGCAAACAGAACTCGTGTTCTGCAAGCCCTTTACAACGATTTTGAAAAGCAATGCTGGATTGCAAAACGAAACCACAAAATACTAGGCTATATCATAAACAGAAAAGATGAGAACGTATATCGTATTGGTCCGTGGGTATGTCGACCTAAACATTTGGAAACCGCAAAAGCGTTATTGGAAGTCTGCATGAACGCTGCAGAAGAAGATGCTGTTGAAATGTACGTTGGTGTGTTGGCAACAAATCTGGATGCGGTAGAGTTGGTTGAAAGTTTAGGCTTTTCACAAACTCCGAAAAGTGTCAGGATGTTTATGGGCACACCAACGCAAACAGCAGACGCTATGGGTATTTACGGAATAGCCGCACCAGAAATAGGCTAACCTCTTACTTTTCCCGCGAACGCTCAAGCAACAAACGCTCTTCAGTAAAGCCAAAATTTCCGTAAAGCCTTCGCGCCAGCTTGTTCTCCCAGCCTGTAGAAACATGCATCTCCTCAACCGCTTCAGCATCAACACGTTTAACGACGGCTTCAATAAGCCTTGAGCCGACGATTTTGCCTTGAAAATCCTCATGCACAAAGAAATCATTAATCAATCCTTGTTTTGAACATTCCCAAAGAGACGGGAAGACAACGTAATCAATGAAGCCGACGATTTTGCCATCAAATTCTGCTACAAGAATTGTGTAATTTTCTGTTTTCAAAAACTTCTGCAATACCTTTTTCGCCCATTTATCGTCTCCAACCCATGTTTCGTTTGAAAGCTTTGTTGACCGTAACACTTCAATTATGTCTTCAATGTCTCTGATTGTTGTCCGGCGAACGGTAATTTGCGTTTCTGCTTTCACTTTGTCAACTCCTAATTTTGTTTTATTTTTGAACAAGTTTTTAAAGATGAACAACTTAAGTGAGGACGAGGGAACTACGTCGTCAAAGCGTATTTATATGGATTACACTGCAGGAAAACCTGTTGACCCGCGGGTAGTAGAAGCTATGCTGCCTTACATGGAGACTATGTACGGCAACCCTTCATCCGTGCACTCATTTGGGCAAGAAGCAAAACAGGCAACAGAAGAAGCACGAACAAAGATTGCGGAATTAGTCAACGCAGAGAAAAAGAATTCAATCATCTTCACGTCGGGCGCGACAGAAAGCAACAACATGGCGATTAAAGGCTTCGCTTACCGCAACAAAGACCGTGGAACTCACATTATTACTTCAAGCATTGAGCATATGTCGGTCATGAACCCATGCAAGTATCTCTCGACAAGAGGGTTCAAGGTCAGTTTTCTGCCAGTTGACCAATACGGTTTCGTGAACCTTGAAACGTTGGAGAAAGAGTTGACGGATGAAACAATTCTCGTGTCCGTAATGTATGCAAACGGCGAGATTGGCATAATACAAGCTATCAAAGAAATTAGTAGAATAGTACACGACAAAAAAGCTGTTTTGCATGTTGACGCTACCGCCGCAGTGGGACAGATTCCAATCGACGTGAAGGCTGAAGGTATTGATTTGCTTACAATTTCTTCCAACGACATTTACGGACCAAAAGGTGTGGGCGCGCTTTACATAAAGCAAGGTGCCCGCGTAGAACCCACAATTCACGGCGGAGGACAAGAACAAGGGTTAAGGTCAGGAACAGAGAATTTGCCTGGCATAGTTGGTTTTGGAAAAGCAGCTGAGATAGCGAAAAAGGAAGTGCAAACCGAAAGCGAAAGATTGACAAGACTGCGAGACAGGTTCATTAAAGGCTTGACCGAACCTATTCCATATGCTTTTTTGAATGGGCATCCAGTTGAACGTTTGCCTAATAATGTTGCGGTACGGTATAGTTTTATTGAAGGCGAGTCAATGCTGTTAAGCTTAGACATGATGGGCGTGGCTGCGTCTTCGGGTTCTGCATGTACGGCGAAGACTTTGGAGCCTTCGCATGTGTTGAGGGCGATTGGGTTAAAGCACGAGGAGGCACACGGTTCGTTGCTGTTCACTTTGGGGAAGCAAAACACTGAAGAGGAAGTTGATTACGTAATTGGAATAATGCCCGATATAGTTAAAAGGCTGAGAGCCATGTCACCATTAACATCTAAGGAGTTGAAAGAGTAGTGTACACGGAAAAAGTGATGGAACACTTTAAAAATCCACGTAACATGGGCGAAATCCCAGACGCTGACGGAGTAGGCACGGTTGGGAATCCGGTTTGTGGAGACGTGATGGCAATTTACATTAAAGTCAAAGACAACCGCATAGCCGATATTAAATTCAAAACTTTTGGCTGCGGCGCAGCAGTGGCGACCAGCAGTATGGTAACAGAGTTAGCCAAAGGAAAAACTTTGGAACAAGCAATGAAAATCACCCGTGCTGATGTGGCGGACGAGTTAGGTGGATTGCCGCCGATTAAGATGCATTGTTCTAATCTTGCAGCAGACGGGTTGCACGCTGCAATTGAGGATTATTATAAAAAGCAAAAGGTAAAGGGGATGAAGAAATGACATCGGAATTTGTGAAGTGCGATTATTGTAAGATTGAGATTCCATCTGGTAAGTGTGAGTTAGCGGCTTATCGCACAGTGATTGATGGTAAAGAGTATGTTTTCTGTTGTGTGCAGTGTGCTAAACGATACCAGAAACAAAAAAAGAAAAAGTGACCTGATTTACCATTGATCTAGCGCCAAGAATTGTTTTTTGGGAAAAAGAGTCGCCAATAGCAGGGATATTTTGTCATTGCTGAGCTTTGTTTCCACGCTTATGCTACCTTCTGCCAAAGCTCTTTGGACATCAACTGTGCCTAAGAGAAGATTCTGTTACTTCTCCGTCTGTTCTAAAATCTGTTACTTTTCGTCTGCTAAATCGAATACCATATATTGAAGATGATGGTGTCGCAATTTCATCAAGTAGGTCATCGGTTCTTCCAATAAGAGAAGCGAGTTTCTCTCTATTAGGGATGCTCATACCACTTTTTTTCTCGAAGTCTTGTAACCAAAACAGTATGTTCTCTAATGTCTCTAATAATTCTAAGTTAAGTTGATGAAGATGAAGCAACTCGTTTATAGTATCTCTTACTTCTCTCAACGAATCTACGGACATGATTCTCACTTGTGATTTTTCAAATACTCTCTTGTTCTATCTGCCTCTTCTTGGAGAGCATCCCACATAGGCTTGTTCTTTTCTATTTCTCCCTGTATTGCTACTAATTGCTGACGAAGAGTTGATGTTTTGTTTGTTTCTTCGGCAATTTTGCTTAATTCTTTGATTATGGCTTTTAATCCCTCGAATACAACCTCAAGATTTTCAAAGACTATGGACTGAAAAGCGTAATAGGATTTCACGCTTGTTGGTTGGTCGGTTCTTATGCCTTTATCATACTCATGAAATCTCGCCTCAGCAACTGCCCTACATTCCACTACGTGACGGATTCTTTCATCTAAATATTCAATATCTCCGTTTGTTTCTTTTTCATTTGGGCTTTCCGTCATTTTTTCGAGTCTCCTCTTCGTATCCACATCTCTATTGCTTCCTCCAATGCTTCGCTTATGTTGCCCTTCTTCATTCCTTTCCTTTCAAATACTGTTTTCCTAAATTCTTGCTCAAGTTTGTCTTCCAAGACTATATTCATTTTGCCCATGCTATTTCACCATCTTATCAGCATATATCTATCTACATATAAAGCTATCGGTTTGTGTTGATAGAGAGATAACTTTAAATAGTTGTGTGGATATAGAGATATGTGGCGATAATAATGAGTAAACAATTAACAACCACAAGACAAGAACGTGGTGAAGCAATCGCAAAACTCCCAAACCAAATACAGAGAATAGACGAAAGCGTTTACATCGTCAAGTCTCAGAGTGCTCATGGCGAATATCGTGTTACGAAGGCTTATGGTGAATGGCTTTGTGAATGTCCAGACTACAAATTTAGAGGCGTAAAGTGTAAGCATATTTTTGCTGTCGAATTTTCTGAGTCATTAAGAATAGAGGTTGCTACTAACAGAGTTATTCAAGAAGTGAATGTTAAGAATTGTCGATATTGTGGTTCAAGCAACCTTAAGAAAGATGGTCTGAGAAAAAATAAGTCGGGAGCGATTCAGAAATTCTATTGCCGAGATTGTCGCCATTATTTTACTATCAACATTGGTTTTGAGAGGATGAAGCATAATCCTCAAGCGATAACAACAGCAATGCAATTGTATTTCAGTGGTGAATCATTGAGGAATACTCAGAAGTCACTTAGGCTTTTAGGAGTAGAAGTTTCTCATAAGACAGTCTATATGTGGATTAAAAAATACGTAGCGTTGATGGGTTCTTACATTGACAAGATTATTCCGAATGTGAGCGACACTTGGAGAGCAGACGAATTATGGCTAAAGGTCAAAGGCGACATGAAATATCTCTTCGCCTTGATGGATGACGAAACACGCTTTTGGATAGCTCAAGAAGTCGCAGAAACCAAACACACTCACAATGCAAGAAAACTGTTCAGGATGGCTCAGAAAGTTGCGGGAAAGAAACCTAAAACCCTGATAACTGATGGATTGCGAGTTTATCATGATGCGTTTGTGAGTGAGTGGGATTCGTTTGAAGATGGATGGTCAGAACACGACCACAAGATAACGCTAACAGGTAGCCACAACAATAACAAGATGGAACGGTTCAATGGCGAAGTCCGAGACCGAGAAAAAGTCATGAGAGGCTTAAAGAAGAAAGACACGCCAATACTCACAGGCTATCAAATCTTTCACAACTACATACGAGAACATGAAGGATTAAACGGAAAGACACCAGCAGAAGCATGCGGAATCAAAGTTGAAGGAAAAGACAAGTGGAAGACTTTAATTCAAAACGCAAGCGTTTCAAACTAGTTACACGACAAGAAAACTCTATATCGCCATTGTCTTTATTGGAATTTTGAAGTTCGTGTCAGGTTTTTTTAAGGAAACAACCATCATTTTTCTGACTTCTTCATTCATGTTGTTGAAAGTCACATTTTTTCTATCTTTAAGATTTATTAGTAGCTCATGACAGAATGACCGTGAGGCAAAAATAATCTTCTGAAAATTCAATGTTATAGGTTCTGAGGACGGTACTCTTGAGAGTTTGTTGATTATGACAAGTGCAGTTTGTCTATCTCTAAGAGTATTCGTATGAAATATATCATACAAGTTTATGCGCATGCTCAGTTCTCTCCTTTCTTATGATAACTAAAGAGGATTACTCTAATTAATCTATCTTTTTTATGAAATTCTAATAAGGATTACAGATAATCATAAATGTTTATACCCTTCAAGACAAATCGCAGTCCGACAAAAGAACCTTGCCAAAGCATACCGAGTCGATATGCAATATTCTCTCCTTCATGTATGTACAGTAAGGTATCGCCAGACATTATAATTATTTCCCCTTTATAACCCTCAATAAACATACGCACTATAGAAGGAATACCCGCTCCTCTTTCTTTAGGGTGTTTTGAAGATTTACCTTTCAAGGCGTTAATTATCGCATCTATATGGCTTGCCACTTCGTATGGCGTACCTTTGTAAGACGCTTTATATCCAATTCCTATGTCGCACATAGCGATTTCGCATGTTCTTGTTGCATTCCAATATTGTGAGAAAATCCAATAATCCTTCACTTTTGCATGTTCACGTACATTTGCTTCTAATTCACTTGTTAAATATTTTAAACTGTACAAAAAAGGATTTCTAAATTCACTAGGTACCTTAGCTATTATCCTATCCTCGTATCGAGTTAGTATATCATTTCTAATAGTGCAAGCTAATTTTGTTATGGGCAGATAATCCTTATGCACTCCGCTAAGCCTCGTAGTGCCTACGGGAAAGAAAATTGAGTCAAGATAGTTGCAAATATTGTAATCCTCTTCATAAGATTCAATGATGATATTGTTATGATTTGCATAGACTACGATTGGTAAAAACGATATGGGATATATCCACTCAACTTCAGTTAGGTCTACTGTATCTTCGCCATTTCTTATAGCTTTGTCTATTTCTCTCAGATTTTTGATTAGCTCGACAATTCTTCCTTTAGTGCTATACTGAGATTTTATTTGCATAAAATACAAATGGATAGTATTCCACTTTTAACATTTCGCAATACTATCATCCGAAGATTTTTTACAAGGACATGAATCGAGAAAAACTACAAAAAGAGCATAGAGATATTCAATTTAGCAAATGAATTCCATTCCTCAAACCAACCTAACCCAAACGCCACTAAATGCCAATATGATGGTTTTAAATATGACAACGGTCTAACGGTCAAACCGTAAGTTTGGGGTTGGCAGAACTGAAGCACTTTCCAATGCTCAAGCTTTGGTTTTTTGCCAATCCCGAACAATGAACCTCTGAGAGGGAATCGCTGAACATTCATCCGCCCTTGCTTGCTATCTTGCTCAAGGATAGCATGGGTTTCATATGGCAACTATCCCTTCTTCAGTCTAGGCTTGTTCTGGACTGGGAGTAGCTACTATGACACTGTTCAATTTCTCGGTTGCTTTGAATAATTCTTTAAGTCTTCCTTTAGGTCTTATTTCTCTCTTTTCTAAGTAGCCTTCTATCTTCATTACGTCAAGTATGGACTTTAGCATCTGTCCATAGCTAACTCTTTTTGGCAGTATTCGTGCCAATTCATTTTTTGAAAATTCTGCCATGTGAATGTCTTGTATGATTGTTCGTGCAACTATTGAAATAGGACTACTTTTTTCATTAATACTACCTAAATGTAGTGTATGTGGTCTTTTGCCTGAGATTGCCACATATAGACTACCATCTGTTTTCTTGTAGTATTCATATTTGCCAAAGTCCTTTCCTCGTCCACGAGTTTTAGAAAATTCTGTGCCGATTAAAGTGTCTGGCAAAGGTATGGTGATTACTTCATACATTGGCGAAATCTCACATGTTACGAAATTGTCTTCATCGATTGAAGTAATCGTTATCTGACTTACTTCTTTACTTGTAAACCTAATCAATCCATCCCAAACGGAGCCATCAGTCCCAATTTTGATTTCTAATGGTAAAGCCAATTTTCGAATCTTAGTGTCACTTACTTTTTGCGTCAAATCTTACACTTTCCAATGCTCAATCCTACTTTAGCATGGAGAAATATTTAAAACACTTTCGGTTGAAGCCATGTACTCCGCCATAAACCTAAGTTAGCAGACGAAAGGTAACACGGAGACTAAACAGACGGAGAAGTAACAGAATCTATTAGTATCATATAGTAGACCTCTAGAGAGGAGGCACGCGTGCACACACGGAGACACTGAAACCGTCTATGTGCACTATGCAAAAAAATACCTAGACTAGAGAAGCGTGCGCACACACAACAAACACAAAAACCCAAAACGGAAAACCTTTTCAACACCCATGCTTAAACCATAAAGAAACAAAAGGAGAAAGAAAAAGGTGCGAAAAGCAAGACGGTTATGGGGCGCCATGTGGCTCGGCATCTTTCTAATCGGCCTAGGCATACTATTCTGGCTCGACAGCCTACCAGAATACAAAGACAAAATCTTTTTCCCAGGAATCCTAGTCCTAATAGGTATACTCATGCTCATCGGCGGCATAATCCGCTGGTCCACACAAGACTAATTAACACAAAACAATAAACAACCGCAAAGAGAGATGAAGAATTGACAGAAAGCAAACCCTCACGAGAATTATCAATTGGAGAAATCGTCACCCACACATTCGGATTATACTCACAAAAATTCATTCATTATCTAATACCCTTCCTAATCGCAGGCGCTATCACAGGATTATTCACAATGGCAGTAAACTACACTATTAAAGTGCCGCCACAACCAACAAACCCTACACCAGAAGAAGCCATAGCATGGCTAACAGAAGCGCTACCTCCCATACTCGGAATGTTGTTTCTGACATTGATAATAGGCTGGATAATCGGCTACATAGTCCAAGGGATAAGCATAAAATACACCATCGACACCCTAGAAAAGAGCCAAGCAAACCTCCTAACAAGCTTCAACTTCACCATGTCAAAACTGCTATTACTCCTAGCAGTAAGCATCATCACAGGAATCCTAATAATCGTAGGTCTAATAGCATTCGTAATCCCCGGCATAATCTTATTAATAATATTCTCTCTTGTAGTCCCAACAATAATAATCGAAAACACAGGCGCGCTAGAAAGCCTTTCAAGAAGCCGCCTCCTCGTCAGCCACCGATGGCTAAAAACGTTTGTTCTACTCCTTCTGCTCTACCTGATGATTGGCATAGTAAGCGCATTAGTTGGTGTGATCAGCATACCATTCGGCGAAGCCAGCCCACTCGCCAGCAGCATCCTAACAGCCTTCATACAACCCATCCTACCAATAGGATTGACACTCTACTACTACTCAATGATTGCAAGAGCAACACCACAAGAACCCACAACAACATAAGAACAAAACAACATTCCAAGAAAAACCAAAAAACCTAAATCCAACAAAACAAACATACACCCTTGAGAAAAAATGGAATACAGAGGATTAACAGAACTCAACAAGGAAATCCCAACAAGAGGAAAATATACAAAAATCGGCTTACAAGCAATCAACGATTTCCAAAACAAAAACTTAAAAACTGCAAAAATCGACATTTTTTACACAAGCGAACAAGAACTCAAAGCATTATACAATGCATTAAAATCTTTAATCAGAAGAAGAAAAATCCCTGTAAAAGTTTCAATGCACAAAGACAAAATGACAAAAAGACGAGAAATCTACCTCACGCGAGAGATCCCGTAACTTTCAACAAGTCTTTTTTGTCCAATACCCGTTAATGTCCAAAGGTAAGGCTTCTTACCACTCTTTCGCTGAACTATGTTCTCTTCTTCTAAAAGTTTTAAATGGTAAAGTACTACAGCATACTTGAGCCCTCTTGCCTTTCCAACATCAGCAATCGTTGATGCTTGTTTCTCAATTATTTGAAGAATCTTTGTTCGTGCAACAAGCCCCAGTCGCACGTTTCTTTTACGAGTCAAATAAGCATTCGGATTATACGACTCTTTGAACATAACTGCTCATAACTCTTTTGTTATTTGTCGTAGAAAAGGTTTCACTACGCAAAGTCCATAATACTAATTTGCCGCGGCTTTTTTCCTTCAAACAAGCTATTAATCTCATTTTTAACCAACTCAAGCCTCTGCGCATAATACTGCGGCAAGCCGTACTTCTCAATAAGATGAAGCGCGGCTTCCAAATATTTTTCAATACCACCCCGATAAACAGTAAGCGACAACTCACCGCCACATTCGGAACACTTGCCTTTTAATGGTAATCTTCTAAATCGTTTATTGCAAGATTTGCACCGAAAACCTTGAGTTGAAAAAGCACGAAGATTACCTGCAATGTCCCGCATGAAATGCGTGGAAAGCACTTTACGCGCCACAACCTTCGCATCCACAGCCTCAATCTTTTCAGCCAACGCCAGCTGACTATTTAGCTTGTCAAGCATTTTGCCTAGTTTTTTATACATGCTCTCAAGATTGCCCAAATTTACATTAGAAACAGGGATTGTGCAACCAAAGCCTTGAAATTGTGCCTCAGTATTCAGTCGATGCCCTATGAGATCAATGAGTTTACTAACGGAACGAGCAGATACTTTCTCCAAAGTTTTCTCATAAAACTCTAACGGATAAACCCCAGCCACATCCACATCATGCGCTTGACGTTGAACCTCCACTGGATTCACAACAGGAACAATAAACAAAGGCGCATCCATAATGCCACCAATCTGCGCTGGCAAGTAAACCTGCGAAAAATTCAACAAGGTATCTAGCGCTAACATTAACGCGTCTTCGTCACCATCGCAATCACGTCGTTTTGCCGAATGCCAAATTGGATGCGCATAACAGACGTTAAGCGGTGTAAAGCCCACTATTCTGCCAAGAATACCGACAGACGTGTGCGGCGCTAAGCCAATGACTAGATGCCCAACCAAATCTTCCAGCCCTCTTACATTGTAGTATGGTGGGGCTTCGTAAACTTTCTCCAAAAGGTCATCCAAAAAGTTTGCCACTCGGACAAAATATTCTCCACAATTCTGAGGAACAACTACGTCTTGTATTTTAAGCTCACAAATCTGTTCACGATCAGTTAATGGTTCACCAACGCAATCGGTTGTATAGCCCATTTGCCTTAATTTTTCTAAGGAAACGTTAATTTCAGAGGGTTTAAAATGTGTTAATGGAGCGTTTGTGGCATCAAAGCGAATTGTGCCATCCTTAAAAACGGAAAGGTCATACTTTGCGCGTAGTATTCCTTTTTCCAAAATTTCTGGCGTTTTCGTCGCGTTAATCAGGCCTTTCACGGCTTTCACTCTATCCGGAGGCGAAACCTCTAATCGTTTGCACGAAGAATCAAAAAATTCCTTTAAATTCAAAGTTTGTATCCCAAAACTTCTTGTACGCATCTTACAAATTGGACACACAGTTTCTTTCTGGAAAGCCCGCCCACACATAGGACAAAAATGCTCAATCGCAGTCTCAACTTTACAAACAGGACAATAGATTCCGAAGGTCCACATATTACACACTGGACATTTACGTTTCACCACCTCAACTCGTACAACTTCTTTCTTAATTGCCTCAGTTAAATCTCGTTGAGCACCCCCTGCCAGCCCTACAGGAAAAAGAGCGTGCACTAAAGGCTTCATTTCACGTCTTTTTGCTTTCTCTGGTCGACCCATGCGTGCGCCAATACATGTTGGCGCTTTCTCACGCACCACAAACCCTGCGAGCTCTTTCAGATTGTTGAGTGTAGACATTTCATGGGAGAGTTTTATTTTTTGCTTCTGAATACCCAAACAGTTAGCAAAGATGCAGGCGTCTTCGCCCTCTATTTTTACGTGATTTTCAACAACTTTGTGGGGTATACAAATTTTTTCAAGTACTCTTTTTGTCAAATTGTCTATTTTCCCAATTATCTCATACACCATGTTATCCTTTTCCAAACATTGCGCATCCAAGACCCAACGGCGCAAAGCAGAAAGTTCTTCCACAGAAATGTTAGCCCAAAAATAGGTGAAAAAAGGATGTAACGGAATGCTCAATGTCGTTGCAAGACGTATTGCTTCATCAGCAGTAGGTTTGTTCTTAAAAGGATTAGTTATTAAACCACGCAATAGTTCTTCCGGAAGCTCAGTGGCTATCGCGGCCTCTTCAACGCGACCGTTAAACTTCTCGTTTATAATGAGGGAAAGCTCTTTGCACCACCATTCTTCTGTATACCCAGAAGGAAGAAGGGGTTTATTATTGTAGAGAAAGTCTCCAAAACTTATGAGGATGTCGCCAACAAAAAGGATTTTGTCAATTTGATTCCTTATTTTTTCAAAATCTTCAAGCGATACGCGCACGACAGCTCTATCTTTAAGGCAGACAATTGGCGGTTCAAGAGTATCAACAGGAAGAACGACACCGCCTTTTCCAGGCAATTCGATACGTAATTGTGTTCCAGCAGCAATGAACTGATTAAGCACAAGCATCGTAGCCGGATGCATTCCCACCGCAGCAAGCCCTGTATTTCTCGCTCGGCCATAACGAAGTCGAAAACCACCAATTCGGGAAGGGAATGAAAAAATCGGGCGACCTGCAATCACGTCTTCCATGAATCCCCCTGATTTTCTTTCTTCTTTATTTTCTTCATTTACGCCAACAGTGCCCACTGTTTTAAGCCATTCCCAACCGTCTAAACCTAATTTATCCACGATAGTCCAAACTTTTGCCGCGCGCCCAACAACGCCATCGTTTACTACTCTCAAGGCACCGCCGCGCACACGATTAGTTTCGATGCGAGGAAGGTTACGAAAAGAAGAAACCTCAACTGGATCCGTTTCAGTACCAGTAACTTCTATAGGAAGAGATTCAAGCGCTAAACGCAACTGTTCATCAGAAACATGATACTGAAAACGCGCTACAGACCGCTCATAGAGCCGTACTTCTTCAATAAAACGACTGATTTCTTCTTCAGCAGGCTTGTAACGATCCAAACCTAAAAGATGCCGCACAAAATCGCCAACAACGAGCGATAAAGCTTGATCTGTGCCACCTGCAGAACGGATGGGCCCAGCAAAATAAATAGCAAGATAATTAGTGCGATCAAAATTCTGTTTAATTATGACTTTTGCAACGCCTTGTAGAGGCGCCGCGGTAATGCCCTCAGTGAGAATTGCAAGAGCAGTGCGAATTGCTTGGTCTGCTGCTTGTTGCGGGTTCATATGCCCGTATTTCCCATAGACGATTTCTTCTGAAATTTTGAAAGCTAATTCTTCCCGTGGGAGTTTCGCACTTAATTCTCGTATGCTTTGCGCCACACCACGCGGTCCAACGAGACCTTCTACAAGTTCGGCCAAATCTTTTGCAACGTCAGTTTCAGGTCTCAGTGAAGGGTCTATACCCTTTTCTCTGGCCTTTTCGGCGATGCGATATAGAATATCAAGTTGATTTTCAAGCACGGAAGTGTATTTTCTATATTCGTTAGACATGGCAACAACTGTCAAAACCAAATTCGCCAGAAAACACATCAAACTAAGCAGTATTTTGGCTTTTCTAACATGAAAAGCTAAAAGTAAGCATGTTTAATCTTGATGAATTCTACACAAAACTATAGTAGACCATTTATTTTTGAGTTGGCCAGTGGCTTTTTGAAAAGCGTCTTTCGCAAGGTTCTCGCGTTCTTCAGCGCATTTTTTGCATTGCGCATGTCTCAAGTCAGACGGCCCATCACATTGCCCACAATTTAAGAGAAGAACCTCCCCCAAGCCACGAATCGTTGTCCATGCATATTCATGTTCATCATAGTAAGGATTAAATGCGGGCCATATTTCATAGAGATCGTTCTTGCCTAACGCTTTTTTAAGCGCTGCGAAGTAATACTCAAAACTGGTCATCTGAGTCACCTTTTGATTTCGGCGTTTTTCACGCTTCCTATTAACTCGCGGATTCTAAGCTGTTTATCGTTCTGTTCGATTGCGGTGCCAGTTACAACCAAGTCTGCGCCAGCAGTTACGGCTTCTCTTACTTGCTCGACAGTTTTTATGCCCCCACCTACAATTAGCGGAATTCCTAATTGACTTTTGACCATACACACCATTTCAGGAGGAACAGGTTTACTCACGCCAGAACCACCTTCCAGATAAACGAAACGCATTCCCAAGTATTCTGCTGCAAGTGCATGTGCCACTGCAAGTTCAGGCTTTTCGCAAGGGATAGGTGCCGCCCTTCCAACTATACTCGCGGTACCGCCTTCGCCTACAATTATGTAGCCGAGTGGAATTGCTTCAAGCGCATATTTTTTAACCAGAGGCGCGCCGAGAATCTGTGCACCGATTAAAAAGTAAGGGTCGAGACTGTTAATAAGGCTCATAAACCAAATGGCGTCTGCGTGTTTGCTAATTCCAGTAACGTTATTGGGAAACAATATCACCGGAATTTTCACGGCCTTTTTGATTGCCCTTATAACCTTGTCAAGATGTGTGGTTGACATTGAAGTGGAGCCACCCACCATTATCGCAGCAGTATTGTATTTCTCTGCCATTATAGCGATGCGCGCAGCAGATGCAGTTGTTACCTTTTCTGGGTCTATAAGAGAGAGGTGGGCTGCACCATCTTGCCTGATGCGATTTAACAAATATTTTTCCACTTTGCCAACCATGGCATCTTCCTCTTATTGTTGATTTGGTGAAGCCTCTGTTGGAGGTTTAGTTCTAGCAGCATAGTACTGGTCTATAAATTTGCAGTAAACATCAATATCCCGAAATGCAGGGTTGATAGGGATTTCGTTTGTTAGTCCACAACTTCCACATTTTATTGTCCCTTTTTGTTCCTGTGCAAAAATCGCAACGCGGATTGCTTCTTTACCACATTTTGGGCAGAGAAAAATCTTAGGCAACTGTTTCTTAGGAACACGAACTACTTTGCGTCTTCTTCTACCCATACCTAAGCCTCAAACCAATATCAAAGCTATGCAATCAACCTTAAAAGTTTGTTCCACACGCTCGTAAAATATTCATAAAGCCCGATTACAATAATACGGTTAGTGTGGAGGGTATTTGGATGTTATTAACGCCTAGCATTCTCAAAATAAATCCAGCAGAGACAAAGCAAAAAATTACAAGATTTATCAAAGACTATGTAGCGAAAACAAAAGCGAAAGGCGTAGTTTTAGGAATGAGCGGTGGGATAGACAGCAGTAACAACGCCGCGTTAACAGCTCTTGCAATTGGTGGAAATAAAACATACGGCTTATTAATGCCAGAAAAAGAAACTAAAAGCCAAATAGACTTAACCCATGCTCAACAAGTTGCAAAACAATTCAGGATAAAAACCATAACGATTGATATATCAAAGATTCTTGTCACAGTTTATACAAGCATACCCAACTTTAACAATTCAAACCTAAAAGCAAAAGGAAACCTAAAGGCGAGAACACGCATGATGCTGATTTACTACTACGCAAACAGAGAAAACCTCATAGTAAGTGCAAGCTCGGACAAAAGTGAGACTATGATAGGCTACTACACAAAATACGGAGACGCGGCTGCCGACATCGCACCACAACAAGACCTTTACAAAACTCAAGTTCGCCAACTTGCAAAATATATAGGCATACCCGGACCCATAATTCGCAAACCATCAACACCGGCGCTGTGGCCTAACCAAACTGCTGAGAAGGAAATAGGCATAGAATACGAAAAACTCGATTTAATTCTATATGGACTGGAGCATTTTATGGAAACATCTAAAATAGCCAAACAGCTATCGTTACCTGCGAGAACTGTTGAATTAATTAAAAAAAGATGGCTAAATAGCGAACATAAAAGACGCACGCCACTCGCGCCAAAACTTGCCTTTAGAACCGTAAGCAAAGATTTCCGTTTACCATATAACATGGAGTAATACAAATGACAAAACAAGTCAAATTAGCCCTTGCTCAAATAAGCTGCAATTGCAGCTTATTTGCGTACAACATTCGCAAGATGGCGACGTACATCACTAAAGCAAAGAAGCAAAAAGCCGATCTCATAATCTTCCCAGAGCTTGTACTCACTGGCTACACAATTCGGGATAGAATATACGAACTCGCCGAAACAATCCCAGGTCCGTCAACACGGAAAGTCGAAAACTTGGCAAAACTTCACAACATCAATATTATCTATGGTATGCCAGAAAAAAGTGCAAAAGCAAACGCAGTAATATACAATACAGCAGTGTTAACCACGCCCAAGGGCACATTCGGTTATTATAGAAAAATGTATCTACCAACACACAGCGTTTTTGAGGAAAAACGGTATTTTAGGCAAGGCTATGAAAGCCCAACTTTTGCTACGCCCATAGGGAAGATTGGTCTCATAATTTGCTACGACATTTTCTTTCCGGAGACTGCGCGGCTATTGAGGCTTAAAGGCACAGAATTGATAGTCTGCATCTCGGCGTCTCCAGCTGTACGCCGCAGTTTTTTTGAAACGCTCACAGCAGCGAGAGCAATAGAAAATACAGTTTATGTAGCATACGTAAACCTTGTGGGCGTAGAAGATGGGCTTCAGTTTTGGGGAGGTAGTCGTCTAATAGCGCCAAATGGCAGAATATTATCGCAAGCAAAATACGATGTGGACAACATGGTTTTCGGCATCATAGATTACGCAGACCTCGCCCGCACAGAAACATTCGTTCCCACATTGCGAGACCTTCGTCCAGAACTGTTCACCGAAATGAAAGCCTTAACGGAAAAACTGTGAGGTCACACAGTCACATATATCACAAAACGCGTCAAAATCACACTATCCAAGCTTTTTCACAGCGTTCTCAATACGATCCATTGCCTCTTCGATCTTTTCATAAGAGGTCGCATAAGATAAACGTAAAAAGCCTTCACCATTTTCCCCGAAAGCAGAGCCTGAGATTGTCGCAACTTTACCCTCTGTGGCAAGATAATCAGCAAATTGCGTTGATGGTGTTTTAAATTGTTTAATGTTCGCAAAAATGTAGAACGCGCCCTTAGGCAAGGTAGAGCTAAAATCGCGAATTTCATTTATACGTTTATACATTAGTCTGCGCCGCCTAGTGAATTCAGTCACCATCGTTTTGATACAATCTTGCGGTCCGTCCAATGCTGCAACCGCTGCATACTGCGCCGCACCGTCAACACAAGCCACCGAATACTGATGAACCTTCATCATCGGTTCGATTAGTTCCTTAGGTCCTAATGCGTAACCAACCCGAAACCCAGTCATTGCATAAGTTTTCGAGAAAGAGTTCACGACAATAGTTCTTTCACGCATCCCTGGAAAAGTTGCTAAGCAAGAGTGTTTTACATCGTCATAAATGATTTTTTCATACACCTCATCTGATATCACAATTAAATCACGTTCAACCGCAAGTTTAGATAATTTTAATAAAGCATCATGCGAAAATACAGCGCCTGTTGGGTTATTTGGAGAATTTATTATTATCACGCGTGACTTATCTGTGACTTGTGACATCACAGCATCTACATCAAGTTTAAATCCGTCTCTTTCGCCTAAAGGAACAAAGATTGGTACGCCACCAGCGATTAAAACATCAGGTTCATAACACACAAAACCAGGATCAAACAACAAAACTTCGTCCCCAGGGTTAACAAAAGCCAATAAGGCAAGGAAAACAGCCTCTGCAGCACCCACAGTAACCAACATATCGTTATCCGGATCATAATTCAAATCATAGTCGCGTTTTGCTTTTTTTGCGAGTGCTTCACGCAACTGCGGAACTCCCGCCGTGGGCGGATAATGGGTTTTCCCCTCGTCTAATGCCTGTTTAGCGGCATCAATCACATGTTTTGGAGAAGTGAAGTCAGGTTCACCGATTCCCAAATTGATAACACTTGGAGCACGCTGTGAAATTGAGAATGCTCTTCGGATACTTGAAGGATTTATTTTTTCTAGCCGCCGTGCAACAGGAGAGCGTTTAACCACAAGAGTAGCCTCATCAAAGAATATTAATTCCAGCATAAATCGTTTACGTTTGTCAATGTAATAGTACGTGTTCATCTAAAATAGTACATGAAAACGCGAAGGTAGTGCATGAAAACTTTTATGTTAGCCCGTATACAAACCTGTATCCCAAAACAATGTCCTTCGGGTGGATTGTTTGAAATTCAAAGAAAACGCCCAAAAATGGATTCAAAGAGCATTAGGCGACCCAATTACAAAAATATTACTGAAAAATAGTAATTTAACAAAAATACAACTGGAAACACTATTAATAGATGTTTTAGCCGAAAATTATGCCACTAAAGCCTTAAACTACGACGAAAAAGGCAGATTACGCCTAACAAAGGCCGCAGTAAGCCGTGGCTCTTTTAACAGAACACTGAATCAAGCCAAAAGAAACGTAAAAGAATCAATCTATACAACACTTTTACTCGGCTACCTAGGCATAACACAATCCACAAGTCTAACGCCCTACTTAGAGGCTGCAAACAAGCTACAAACATTCACAAACACCTACAGAGAACTTGCAACCAAAAATGGAGACATGGATGAACAAACAAAAATCATCAACATGCTACGTGAAGAGTTAGCAACAATACTTGAGCAGTTAGCGGAGCAGAAGGCATCCATAGACTTGTGACATCACACATCACGAAAGTACAATACGTTAGCAGCGAACATGCAAAGTATGCCGAGAAACACTAGAAAATCCATAAAAAATTTCTATAACGTATGGTCTTTCCTAGCACTAGTATGAAGAATTTAGTATCCCAAAGGCACCAAGTGTTTTTTGTGATTCGTGATATCACATTTATGTCAGTTTAGACCGTAATTTTTAATTTCTCATGATGCAATATTGTGATTTGTGACCTAATGTATGTACTATTTGCGTAATCACAATCAAATCACATGTCAAATTAGCAGAGGCGACGGTGATGGACCTATTTTTGTTTAGTGCGGTAGTCCTATTGTTGATTACGTTTGGTGCGTTCTCTTACTATTATCGGCGACTACGCAAGCTAGCAGAGGAAAACGAAAAGGCAAAGACCCTTGTAAGCGATATCGTTCTAAGTTTCAACAAGCAGGTGCAAAGAGTAGAAGAAAAACTTGGCTCAGTTACCCAAAAAGCTCTAACGTCTACATCTAAAACCAGTAGACTGGAAACTAAAATAGAAGCACAAGAGAACAAATTAACGCAAATTTCAACTGAAATAGACAAACTCTCCAACTTAAAACAGGAGCTACCAGTCCAGCTAACCGCTATGGAACAAAAAATCGAAGACATCACAAAATCACAAGAAGAATTAACGAAAAGAATTACTTCACTTACGGAAGAAACAAAAAAACTAATCTTGCCAGACACTAATATCGAAGCGGTCATTCCAATAAAACAAGAAAAAGCGTTAGCACCCCTCACAACAACTGAGTTAACAGTTCTTGAAATTCTAGCAAATGAAGGCGAAAAGACCGCACCAGAAATCAAGGTCAAAGTAAACTTAACAAGAGAGCACACTGCCCGCCTGATGAAGAAGCTTTATGAGAAAGGCTATTTAGAAAGAACAACAGGAAAAATTCCTTTTGCATATCGCATAAAAGAAGAGATGCGCAAAATTTTGAAAAAAACCGAAGCTAAGACTTAGCAATGCTGTCTGCGGCGTTGCGGAGCAGTTTAATTCGTTCATCCATATCAGAAAGAGTTTGTGAAGTAGGCAAAGAATAATCCACGTTGGCTTTTCGCGCCAAATACTCAGGGTAATGAGTAACCTTAACTGGCACAGCAAAACGGATTTTCGGCTCAGAAATTAGTAAGGCTTCGCCAATGTCAAGCATTTTTATTTCAGTATCACTATATTCCAGATACGGCGTGTTTTCTGTCAAGTATCTTCTATCTTGGCTTAGTTCAGTTTTCATAATTACCTTTGTCCATAACTCAGCAAACACGTCAAAGTTTATTTTAGACGGTCGCGGTGTGACTGCGTTAAGGCCGACACGATACTTCCGATACGTTAAAGCGATATCAGAAAAAATGGTTCGCGGTTTTCCTGGGTCAAGAAATTCGTGAGCCTCTTCTAAAGTAATGAGCAGTGTAGGTAATTTTTGCCACGTTGCGTGGTTTGTCTCCCACGTTTGTTTGTAATAATAGGCTACATTTGAAGCAGTCAACGTAACGATCCGGTACTGTTCCTCAGATGTTAATCCGGAGATGTCAATAAGGCAGGTTATTCCTTTGCTAACATTCTCAACCACACTGTCAACGAAGTTGTAGTCAGTAGGTGGGTATAATTCCGGAGACAGAGCATAGAGTTTCATCATAAGCGCTTCTATGGTTTCCTTCTTGCCGTAACCAAGTTCTTTGTATAACGCCTTGTATCCTCCATCTTCAAATAGTGTACGTGCTCTTTCTATCCAGCCGGCGCCGAATAGTTTGTACAGCCCCCAAGCTACTTTTCCCTGCGGGGGCGATATATCTGTAAACAGTTTTTTTAACTTATCTGGCGAGAGAGAACGCAAGCCTATCTTCATTTTACCTTCTTTTGTTGAGTAGTAACACACTTTAGTATGAAACAGTGGATGATCTCGCAGACCTTTCTGGGGAGCAATACCTTTCCCTTCAAGAAGCTGTCCTGCAAAATCAAAGATTATGCCTACTGTCTGTGGACTGTGGTCAATAATTTGAGCATTTAACACAAGTTCACAATTTGTCTTGCCAGAACCTGTCATGCCAAACATGCCCATCATGTAGGGTATCGAACCAACATTTACGCCGACACTTCCAACTACTTCCTCTCCGGAACGTAGTTGCCCAATTTCCAATTCACCTTCAAGCTTTAATGTGTTACAATCTTCCACAGTTGTTGCGATAACTTTGTCCATGTAGTTAGGGTTGAACGTGGGAGAACGAATTCTTCCTCGATATTTTTCCAAGAAAAGTATTGCTTCAACACTCTTATAACTAGAATAAGGTCCAAAGGTTTCTTTTCCTTGTGCTTCACGCAATTGCTCGCCGGTGTCAAGCGTGGAACTGCTTTGAGCATTAACAACTCTTGCGTAAAAACTTCTTTCGCCAGAATTTATTTTTATCATTTGCCCAAAGAAAATCTTGCTGTCTTTGTTTAAGAAGAAGTTGACGCGGTCACCTTGCACCCTGTTCACAGAGCCCAATAGTTCATTAGATATTTTCTATCCACTCCCAATTAAATGCATATCTAGAACCATGCAGTTCATCTACGAAGTTACAAGATATCTCTTCTCTTTTCAGTGTATCCAAAATCTCTGCACCTGCTAGTTTTGTTTCCACAAGATCGTGATAATGAAGAAGTTTGGATTCTGCCGGCGCTGAAAAATCGTGGGCAAGCCAAAGCGCAACTGGGTAACCCATACACCGCGGGTCTTCTGAAATTGCCGTCAAGGGAGAAAGTAATTCTTCAATAGAGCAAACTGTGAGATAAGCCATCACGTCGCAGCGAAAAACACGTTGGCTCTCAGAGCAGAGTTTCACAAGAGATACGTCGCCATACAAATGTTCATGTATGTTTGCTTGGATGATTGGATGGTAAACCCAGATAGACTGATCATCAGCAAGCGAGTAAGCTGCGGCCATAAAGTCTCTGCCCTTTTCATCATGGAGTGAAGGCGATTGTTTACTTATAGTCAAAAGTTTGATTCCCATTTTCTCGCATTTTTCATATAGAGAAGCGCGGAATTTTCTTTCACCGCCAAAGTAACTTGCACCGTCTAGCAGGAGATAAGCATCGCCATTTTCATTGTCAAGTATTCTCAGCGCCATTTCGCTTTCCAGTTCGAGCCTCGCATCCTGCAACAATCGGCGACGTACATACGCCTCTCCTAGTGCAGTGTACATTCGTTCTTCAAAATCCCATTCAACGGTTCGTTCTTTCACAATGACTGATGTAACACGAAGTAAGTAGATACCCCAATTATTCGCTCGTCTCAAAGTCCGTGTAGAGCAGTCAACAGCCATAAAAGGTACGTCAAAAGCAACCATCTTCTTCAAAGGGCGAATCTTAGTTTTTTCAGGTTTCACTGCGATAACTGGTTCGTCCTTCACACTGCAAAATCCTACGGTTCTTCCTTTTTCTACATACTCTCTTAACCTTTTTTCCATAGCATCCAAATCTTTCAGTAATTTTTCGTTCATGTTCACCCCAAGAATCACATTCCTATTGCGACGTACATTATGGCTTATCATAAAGTTACTTATTATCTTTTACAAGATCCGGTTTGTTTTGAAAGGGGGCCACAATCATCTTGTATCTTCTATTATTAGAGGCCCCTTTCTTAATGAGCAGTCCACGCTCAGTCATCCTTGCTAAGTAGGTAGATACTGTGCTTAAATTTAATGGTTCATGAAATTCTTGTTCATACAGTTTTTGAACATCCCTCGAAGAAAACCATGCGAAAGGAAAACGTTTTTTTAAAAACAAGCACAGTTTATCAAACTTTGTATAACCAACAGAAGGAGCCTGCCATTCGCTGGCACCGTCTTTCATACCACCCAGCAACTCAACTAGATCACAGAGCGCAAGAATTTTGTCGCGAGAGACACGCCCTTCAAATAATATAGTGTAACGATTGCCCTCCGCATCAAGAAATTCAACTTTTAGCTTTTTCGAAGACACTAGAATCCCGTTTTCTTAACAACTTCACAAGTTAAAGCAATTGCGGTAAACACCAAAACAAAAAGAGGCTGAATTCTAAACAATTCCCAAAAAATAAGCTAAATTTGCACCTTTCTGCTTTCCGCAGTTTCACAACATGTTGTATCCAAAAAAAGGAAAAAAGAAAATAGCCCTTTTCGTTTTCCAAAGGAAGCAAAGGGGTGGTACCTTTGCAAAAAAAGCGCCAAAACAAAAGCCCACTACAACTTCTATTTTGCATAACGGTATAAACGAATAGCGTTTCACACTCAAAGCAACAATTTGTGAAAGGTTTTTTTATGCCAGCCCCCTTGTTTTCCACTGGAAGATTAGATTCTCTTTCTTTTAATTAGTAATCTTTACTTGTAATAAGGAATGTTGTTTCTCTAAATTTTTTAAACTATCATGTCTATAAGATTTTAGCATGTATTTTTTATTATTTGGAAATCTCTATTTCTTAGAGTATTTTCTTAAATCTATATTCTTCTGAAAATCCCCTTTTCAGAGTATTTTCCAAAAGAAACAGAGGGGTGTGTGCGTGAGGGGATAGCTTCTTCCTTTTTTGAGAAGTGCGTCTATTTTTTTGTATAATATTCTTTATCGTTTCGACGGGAAATCGAGGTCTACTACTTGTATCGCTGAAGGGAGAATAATTGCAGGAAAACGCTAACATACTCGATGAAGTATTTGAAAGAGCTGTAAAGAATACTCGCATTTTTAAATATAGGAATGTACTCCGCCATGATTACATACCGGAAAAACTTCCTCACAGAGAAGAGCAAATTCGTTATTTTGGCGAAATCGTCGCATCTGTTTTGAAAGGCGATCGTTGTTCAAACGTTTTTGTTTATGGAAAAACTGGCACGGGAAAAACTGCCGTGATAAAATATGTGCTAAATAGATTATTGGATAAGGCGCAGAGTCTTGGTATACCGCTTAAAGCGTGTTACGTGAACTGTCGTCTGTCGGGTACAGAATATCGGGTGTTTGCCAGTTTGTGTAGTACGCTTAGCGTGAAGGTTCCATTTACTGGCCTCGCTGTAGGTGAAGTCTTTGACAGGTTCAAGACTAGTTTGGACATGCATTCTTCTTTACTTATTGTCGTTTTGGATGAGATTGATGAACTAGTAAAAACACGAGGAGACATGTTGCTTTACGAATTAACCCGCATGAATGAATCCTTAACCAAAAGCAAGCTTTCATTAGTAGGAATTTCGAATGATCTAAGATTCAAAGAGCTTTTGGATCCTAGGGTCTTAAGCTCTCTAAGTGAAGAAGAGATCGTTTTTAGACCTTATAACGCCGATGAGCTGTGCGACATTCTTCTTGGGCGATGCAACTTGGCATTTTTCGATGAGGTGCTTTCCGAAGGAGCACTCAGTTTGTGTGCCGCGTTGGCGGCAGCGGAGCATGGCGATGCGCGGCGTGCCTTGGATATGTTGCGTGTTGCTGGGG
>Ga0209635_10000386_pt1 | contig 29465 bp, 19 predicted proteins | sample DeeMarSWOR230_32_FD_187463 | JGI IMG/M metagenome (GOLD analysis project Ga0209635, IMG submission 187463) | Marine sediment microbial communities from White Oak River estuary, North Carolina - WOR-2-30_32 (SPAdes) (version 2) | ecosystem: Environmental > Aquatic > Marine > Intertidal zone >...
CGCTTTCCCTGGGGTATTTCCCGGCTAAATATGCCGGGATAACCTGCCGGGACGCCTTTTATAATCCGGCAAAATGGAAAGAGGCATGTTTAAAAACGGTCGTTGACTTCGCGCCGGATACCTGTTCGGCGATGGGACCCGACTCCGGGTATGCCCTGGAAGCCCTCGACTTCAGGCAGATGGTCTGGCCCGGCCACGGAACGTCGCCGAACCATACCCATCAGTTCGTCGAAGGTGAATACATGAAGGCGCACGAATACGAAGCCTTTCTGGGAGACCCTACCGGGTTCATCCTGAATACATATTTACCGCGCGTATGCGGCAATCTGGAATCGTTACAAAAGCTGCCTAATCTTGCCATGCTTTTGTTCAATCCCACGGCTTTACTGGGTATAGACGCCTTTGATGATGCCGTCGAGTCCTTATCCAGAGCCCGGCAGGCAGTTAAAAAGCGGAACGCCGCCATAAATTCTCTGGGGATAGAGCTGCAGCAACTCGGCTTCCCGGCATTCGCCGGCGGGGTTACCTTTGCCCCGTATGACGTCGTTTCCGACCGCCTCAGAGGTATGCGCGGCGTGATGATGGACATATTCCGTCAGCCGGAAAAAATCAAGGAAGCCAGCCGTAAGTTCCTGCCGGTGATGCTCCAGATGGCTACTGCGATGCCCCGCAGGGGAACCAGTTCCCGCATCTTTATACCCCTGCACCGCGGCGCCGACGGCTTCATGTCGGTCAAACAGTTTGAGGAATTCTACTGGCCCACCTTTAAGGGTTTGTTGATGGGCCTCATCGAGGCGGGGCTGACGCCCTGTCCATTTTTCGAAGGCAGCTATGATTCTCGTCTCGAATTCCTCCTGGAAATACCCCGGGGCAAGATGGTGGGTTACTTTGACGCCTCGGATATCTTCAGGGTCAAGGAGATACTGGGCGACCATATATGCATCATGGGCAATGTGCCGTCATCGCTGTTACAGACCGGCAATCCTGACGATGTCAGGGCATACTGTAGGAAGCTCATCGACGTCGTAGGCAAGGACGGGGGCTTCATCATGGCGCCACGGAGCGCCATCGACGAAGTGAAGCCCGAAAATCTCAAAACGATGATTGATTTCACCGGGGAATACGGTAAATATAGTTAAATGTTTGACTAATATTCTTCTTCCGGAGGTAGAACGATGGCAGATAGAGATTTACGAGGATGGATGGCCCAGCTTGAAGCCGAAGGCGACCTGAAGAGGGTAACCGCCGAGGTGGACTGGGATGACGAGATATCCCAGATTATCAGAAAAGTATATGTGCAGCGGGGTCCGGCGCTTCTCTTTGAGAATATCAAGGGTCATAAAAACACGTTCTGTACCAGGCTGTTTACCAACGCCCTGAGCAAACATGCGAATGTCAACCTCATGCTTGGTCTGCCCAAGGATACCTCCCCCGCGAACACGATTAAAGAAATCAGAAAGAGGATGAAGAAGCCTCTGGAGCCGGTAAGGGTAAAAACGGGACCGGTCAAAGAAAACATCATCAAGGGCAAGGATGTAGACCTTTTCCAGATACCGGTGCCCAAGTGGCACCCGCTGGATAACGGACGCTATATCAACACCTTTAACTCTACCGTCACCAGGGACCCAGATACCGGACTGAACAACGCCGGAGTTTACCGGGGGACGATATTGCACAAGAACAAGATTGGCGTGCTCCTGATGCCGATGAAGGACTGGGGCATTACCTACAGCAAGTACCAGGAGATGGGGAAGCCGATGCCCGTGGCTTTCGTTTACGGGTACGACCCCACCTTGATAGTCACCGCGGGCAGCCCCGTCATCGGGCCCGAGTATGACCTTGCCGGGGCGCTGCGGCAGGAACCTATCCCGCTGGTGAAGTGCGAGACATCAGACATTGAGGTACCCGCCGCCGCCGAGATAGTGGTTGAGGGCTTTATGTCCCCCGACCCCGCCACCTATGAAATCGAGGGACCTTTCGGGGAGGGCTCTGGTTTTTACGGTGAAGCCAGAAAAAGGCCGGTGGTAGAGGTCGCCTGCATCACCCACCGGAACGACCCCATATACCGCGGCTCGCTGGTGGGCACCAGGGAAGGCATTACCGAAATCAGGGCGTCGGTCAGCAATATGATGTCAGTAGTACTGTGGAATATCCTGGAAGCCGCCGAAATCCCGGGGGTGCTTGACGTGTCGTCGGGTCCCGTAACCGCTGTGAAAATTCATAAAACCTACCAGGGGCAGCCGCGGCAGATAGCCGCCGCCATGTGGGGCTCCAAGTTCGCCGGGCATCCGTTCAATATTATCATCGTGGTGGAAGAGGAAGTGGATATACGCAATCCGGCGGAGCTATTACGCGCCATGCACAACAAGGTGGATTTCGACCGCGACCTGGTGGTTTACCCCCTGTATATGGGGTCGCCTATCGACGTGCATATCGCTTATGACCTCAGGGACGAGCTTAAATACGGAGCAGGCGTGACCAGCAAATTGCTGATTGATGCCACCACGGACTGGGAGCTCCACCCCATACGCGAGGAGTGGGGTAACCAGAGATTTCCACCGAACTGCCACTATTCCCGACCGGAAACGGAGAAACTGGTGGAAAAGAGGTGGCGGGAATATGGCCTGTGATAACCGGGGCGGTTTGACAATAACTAAGGCTGAATAGTACAATTCATGTTCGGGAAGCCTGTTTGTTCGTTATACGATTTTCAGGTGATATTCAATATATTCTTTTTTATAAATCTACACGGTTATAGAACGGGCGATTATAACCCGGAGACTTCGGGATGATAGTCCAGATATTGAAAGGGGTATTCTAGATAACAGCATGACTTTAGAGGAAGCATTAACCGGTATCTCAGGTCCGGAAAACGTATTATCAGACCCGGCAACACTGGAAAGTTACTCCCAGGATTTAAGCTTCGCTAAACCCATAAAGCCGCACGCGGTAGTAAAACCAAAAACCGCCGACGAAGTAAAGGCTATCGTTAATTGGGCGAACCCGAGCGCCACGCCGCTGGTCCCGGTAAGCTCGGGACCGCCACGTTTCCACGGCGATACCGTTCCCGGCGTGCCGGGGGCGGTCATCGTAGACCTCAGCGGGATGAAGGGCATTATGAGAATCGACCGCCGCAACCGGGTAGCCATGATTGAGGCGGGGGTAACCTATGCCCAGCTCCAGCCGGAACTGGAAAGAGAAGGCATGAGGCTCTCGATGCCCCTCATGCCCCGGGCTAACAAATCGGTAGTAGCCAGCCTCCTGGAAAGAGAGCCTATCCTGATACCGAGGTCGCAGTGGGCGTCGCTGGAACCTTTACGGTGTACCTCGATAATCTGGGGAGACGGCAAGCAGTTGACAACCGGCGATGCCGGAATGTGGCCCTCGATGGAATCGGCGTGGCAGAAGAAACAGGCCCCGGCAAGTCCCACGGGTCCGGGTCAAACGGACTATTACCGGTTTGTTTCCGCCGCTCAGGGAAGCCTGGGCATCGTGACCTGGGCGTCGGTAAAGTGCGAGGTGTTCCCCGAGATACACAAGCTGTTTTTCGTGCCTGCCGGTAAACCGGATGACCTGATCGATTTCACCTACCGGATTCTGAGGTTCAGGTACGCTGATGAGCTTTTCATTCTGAATAATACGAGCCTAGCTTTCATCCTCGGAGACAGCCCTGAAAAGATAAAATCGCTGACTCAAGAACTGCCGCCCTGGGTTGCCCTGGTGGGGATAGCCGGGCGCAGCCTGCTGCCAGAAGAAAGGGTCGCCTACCAGGAGAAAGATATATCCGACATCGCCCAGGAATTCGGCCTGCGGCTCCTGCCGACTGTCCCTGGCGCCAGCAACAGCGCCGTTATGAAAGCAATTCTTAATCCCTCACTGGAACCTTACTGGAAACTCGGCTACAGGGGGGGATATCAGGATATTCTTTTCATCACTACCCTCAACAGGACCCCTGAATTTATCGAAACGATGAGCTCGCTGGCTGAAGCCGGCGGATACCCGTCCCGGGATATGGGGGTATATATCCAGCCGCTGCAGCAGGGTTCCAATTGCCATTGCGAGTTCATCCTCCCCTTTGAAAGGGAGGATGCGGCGGAGGCAGCCAGGATGCAGCTGCTTTATACCGCAGCCAGCGATGAAATGCTGAAGCGGGGAGCGTTTTTCTCCCGTCCTTACGGCATCTGGGCGGACATGGCTTATAACCGGGGTGCGCAGACCAGGACGGTATTAAGGAAAATTAAAGGGATATTCGACCCCAATAATGTGATGAATCCCGGGAAACTCTGTTTCTGACGGAAGACAATTCAAGAAAGAAGGCATGAATAGTGGCGCTTGAAGACTACAAAGCTGATATGGAGAGGTGCAGCCAGTGCTCCTACTGCAAGTGGATTCCCCTTGACCACGTAAAAAGCTGGAGATTTGCCAAGGGCTGCCCGAGCATAGGGTATAGTAACTTCCTCAGCTATTCGGCGCGCGGTCGGTATGCCGTGGCTTTATCGCTCATCAACGGCCAGAGCACCTATACCGAAAAGGTAAAGGATATTGTTTATAAGTGCACGACCTGCGGTTTGTGTGATGTCTCCGATAAGATTTGCCGTTATAACCTGGAACCGCTGGAGATGATACACGAACTGAAATTCAAACTGGTTGAAGACGGTCAGCTGCTGCCGCAGAACACGGCAGTTATCGAGAACCTGCGTAGTCAGGATAACATGATGATGGAGACTAAAGACGGGCGCGGCGACTGGGCGGAAGGGCTGGATGTGAAGCGCATCGCCGATGAGAAGGCTGAAGTCCTCTTTTTCGCCGGGTGCCGGTTCAGCTACGATAAGGAACTCCGGGAGACAGCCAGGACGGCGGTCACGCTTCTCAAAGATGCCGGCGTTGACATCGGCGTAATGGGTAAGGACGAGACCTGCTGCGGCGGCAGGGCTTACGACATGGGCTATAAGGCAGAATTCCTCAAATGTGCCGAGAATACCGCCGGAGTCTGGAAAGCCGCCGGGATAAAGACTATAGTTACATCCTGCGCCGACTGCTACCATGCTTTTAGTCGACTCTACCCGCCTCTGGGAGAGAATTTCGAGGTATTGCATACCGTGCAGTATCTCGACCGTCTCATAAAAGAAGGCAAAATCAAATTTACCAGAACCTTACCGCTGCGGGTTACCTACCACGACCCGTGTCACCTGGGAAGACGCGGCGAGCCGTACGTACCCTGGGAAGGCAAGGAAAAGAAGGTCAAGGGTCAAATAGTAGTTTATGAGCCGCGTAAACCTAGGTATAACGGCGCCTGGGGAGTCTATGACCCGCCGCGAGACGTTCTCAGGAGCATACCCGGTCTGGAACTGGTGGAGATGGAGCGAATCAGGGAGTACGCCTGGTGCTGCGGCGCCGGAGGCGGCGCCAGGGAAGCCTTCCCTAAATTTTCCAACTGGACAGCCAACGAGAGGATTGAGGAGGCGGAGTCCACCGGCGCCGAAGTTCTGGTCAGCGCCTGCGGCTGGTGCGAGCGGAATTTAGCCGACGCCATCAAGAACGCCGGGAACGGTATGAAGATTTACGATGTAGTCGACCTGGTAAAACAGGCAATATGAAATAAAGGAACGTAGATATGACGCTGTCAAAAGAGGTATACCGGTTATTTGAAGATATTGTCGGTACCGATAATATAACTGACGACCCCGCCGTGCTGGATTCCTACCGGTATCCCTTATCTCACACCGCTATACACATGGGGCCTTATTACCGGGTATACACGCCCCGGGGTGCCGCAGTCCTTCTGCCCGGCAGCACCGAGGAGGTCCAGGCTATCGTCAGGCTGTGCAATAAACACAGGATAAGATTCAAGCCGTCCAGCACATTCTGGTCGGCATGGGGATACCCCCTGGAAGATGATACGATTCAGCTCGATATGCGGCGGATGGATAAAATCCTGGAAATCGATGATAAAAATAACTACGCGGTGGTTGAACCCCATGTCATCGGGGCGACACTTCAAGCCGAAGCCATGAAGGTAGGCTTGAATACTCACATGCACGGGCCCGGTTCCAGCTGTTCCTGCCTGGCCAGCGCCACGGCTCTGGGGGGACTCGGTCCGGATACGCTTTACATGGGGCACCACAATGAGAACATGCTCGGTACGGAATGGGTCATGCCCGACGGTGAAATCCTGAGAGTAGGTACGGCAGGTTCCGGTCTCGGCTGGTTCTGCGCCGACGGACCGGGTCCGAGTTTGAAGGGCCTCGTCAGGGGCATGACGGGCACCAACGGGTCGATGGGCGTCTTTACCAAGGTAGCTCTCAAGCTTTACCCGTGGCCCGGACCGGCCACTCTCCCCGCCGTGGGGTCGCCGCCCGCCTATAAAACGGAGCTGCCGGACAATATCAGGGTATATACATTAGGCTTCCCGAGCTGGAAAGCCTGGGCAGACTCCTGCTACCTGGTCTGGGATTCCGGCATAGGCTACATCGCCCACCGGCAGTTCAGCATGTTCGGCAGGGACCTGAAAGGGGCTATGGTCAGGATACTGTCCGACCCCTCCAAAACACTCAGCGACATCGAGGAACTGCTCGAAGACCTGGAAGTACAGAAATTAAACAAGGACATGGAACGCGACTACCAGATAGTGCTGGCGGGTATGACGCCGCGGGATATCGAATGGCAGGACCGCGTCCTCGACAAGATTCTGGAGGAGACCGGGGGCTGGAAGGTAGCGGGAATGATGGAACCCGACCTCTATAACTGGTCGCTCCTCTACATGATAAGACTGGGGCATAAAAATTTGAACCTGGTTTACGGGGGCGGCTACGACGGCTGTTTCGGACTGGGCGGAACGCCGGACTACGGCACTTCCGATGAGCCTCCCCGCGTGGAGCAGGCGACCGCGTTTAAGGTCGAATGGGAGAAGAAAGGCAACATCGTCGCCTCCGGGGGCGATGCCATGATGGGCGGGATAGGTGGTATGGGTGGCGGCGGTATGACCATATGGGAAAACTTCACGCATTTCGACCCGCATAATAAAGAGTCGACGGAGGGAACCCTCGAGTTTTTTAACGCCGTCTCCAAATTCGGGGTTGAAAAGGGCTGGGGTCCCGGCATGGAGAAAATGAACGAATATGCACGGTGGTCCGACGGCAAGACAACCCCGAAAGACGTACGCGACAAGATATTCCTGGGGTCGGCGCAGCCGGAGGCATTTCGCTACCAGAGGAAAATCAGGGAAGTATTTAACCCTAACGACCTGGGTGACGCCTATTACCGCACCCTGGACGACCCGGAATAATACCAGTCCTGTACCCGACCGTAATAGACGTTTATCCGTATCCGGGAGATTCACATTAAGTAACAGCCGTTATTATTGATGTTCGGCAAGGGGAAATATCAATAAGGAGGAGTAGAAAATGGCTCTTCTGGAAGAACCTATTAAAGAGGTCAGAACTCTCAAAAATTATATCGACGGAGAATGGGTGGAATCTAAAGGCGAGGTCATCGACGTGGTAAATCCCGCCACGTACAAGACAATTGCCAGGGTGCCTATCTCCACCGGCGAGGAAATGGACGCAGCCGTGGAGGCGGCTAAGGCGGCCTTCCCGGACTGGCGAAGGACAACCCCGGTAGCCAGAGCCAGGTACCTCTTTCGGTTAAAAGAGTTGCTGGAAGAAAATTTCGAGGAGGTCAGCCGGATCCAGACACAGGAACACGGTAAGACCATCGACGAATCCAGGGGCGAAACCCGGCGCGGCATCGAGAACGTCGAAGTAGCCTGTGGGATTCCCACTTTAATGCAGGGTTATTACTCGGAGGATATCGCCCACGGCATTGATGAGTGGGTAATCCCGACGCCGCTGGGGGTGTTCGGAATTATCGGTCCCTTTAACTTTCCTTTCATGATTCCGCTATGGTCGGCGCCGTACGCGGTGGCTACCGGCAACTGCGTGGTGGTAAAACCGTCCAGCGAGGTCCCCAATAGCCAGACCAGGCTGGCGGAACTGGTCGAAGAAGCCGGATTTCCGCCGGGGGTATGGAACATGGTGCACGGTGGCAGGAGCGTGGTCAGCAGTATGTTGGAACATCCGGACATCGTCGGTATAACCTTTGTCGGTTCCACGCCCACCGGGAGAGACGTTATTTATAAGAAGTGCGGTGAGACGGGGAAAAGGGTTATCGCGCAGTGCGGCGCCAAGAACTTTATGACCATCATGCCCGACTGCGATGTGGACAGGACCGTGGCGGCTATGATGACGTCGTTCTTCGGCAACGCCGGCCAGCGCTGCCTCTCGGCTGCCAACGCCGTCATTGTCGGCGACGACGATACCTTTTACAAGAATTTCGTGGAAAAGGTAATCGTTCAAATTAAGAGCATCAAAATCGGTTACGGACTTGACGAATCGGTGCAAATGGGCCCGGTACGCGATAAAGAGAAGAAGGACAGGATAATAAGGTACATTGAGAGCGGTATTGAGCAGGGGGCGAAGCTCATCCTCGACGGCAGGAAGGATTTCAGTATTGCCGGTGACTACCCCGGCGTATGTTTCCTCGGCCCGACGGTCTTCGAAAACGTCACGCCGGATATGAGAATTGGCTCCGAGGAGATTTTCGGCCCGGTGATGTCCATCATGAGGGTGAAAGACCTGGACGAAGCTATCAGTATTACCAATGCCAATGCTTTCGGTAACGGTAATTCCATCTTCACTTCGAGCGGTAAAAGCGCTAGGGAGTACCAGTATAACGTTACCAGCGGCAACGTGGGTATCAATATCGGCATTGTGGCGCCCATGGCGTTTTTCCCTTTCAGCGGTATGAAGGACTCGTTCTACGGCGTCCTGCATACGCAAGGGCGGGAAGCCGTCCGCTTTTTCACGGAAAGCAAGGTCGTCATTCAAAGGTGGTTTTAATAACGGGGGTTAACAGCAGATGATATTACATACAGCTTCTGAGGGCGTAACCTTCGCCAAGAAACTGGAGAACGACTCGGCGGAGTTTTACGAAAAACTGGCACAGCGCAGCACCGGAAACGCCGAGACTTTGCTCTCCTTCGCCAAGGAAAATAGGAAGTATGTTACTCAGGTTGAAAGTGCGTACTACGGAGTTATCACCGATGCCATCGAGGGCTGTTTTGCTTTTAATATAGACCCGGATGATTACGTCCTGAAAACGACGGTGGATGACGGAGCGGACTATACCGGTGCTTTAAAGCAGGCGGTGGAGATAGAGGAAACGATTATCAGGTTTTATACTGACGCCGCCGAACAGTCAAAATCGCTGATGGCGGACGTACCCAGGGCTTTCATGCTGATAGCCAGAAAAAGGGCAGGTCGACTGGAAAAACTGGGCTCGCTATTAGAAGGTTAGTCTGGACTATTTTTCCTTGCCTTCCAGCCCTTCCCACCTTTTGAAGAGTTCGTGCTTGATATCGAACAGGTCCAGGACTTTCCCTGTGGTATGGTCGACCAGGTTCCGAATTGTCCGTGGTTTATGATAAAAAGCGGGAATAGGGGGGAGGATGATTGCCCCCATCTCCGTCACCTTGACCATATTTCTCAGGTAACCCAGGTGCAGCGGGGTTTCTCTCGGCAGCAGCACCACCTTTTTTCTCTCTTTCAGGGCGACATCGGCGGCGCGGGTTATCAGGTTATCCGTATACGAGTTTGCCAGCGCCGCCAGGGTTTTCATGCTGCAGGGGGCGATTATCATGCCGTCCCTCTTGAACGAGCCGCTGGAAAGCCGGGCGCCGATATCGTTGACGTCATAGCAGTTATCCGCCAGGGCTTTTACCTTCTCTAAATCCCACCCGGTCTCGTGCCTGATGATTTCTTCGCCGGCCCGGGAAATGACAAGGTGGGTCTCCACTTCTTTCACATTGGACAATACCTCGAGCAGCCGGACGCCGTATACGGCTCCGGAAGCCCCGGTTATGCCGATGATAAGTATCATATCAGGCACTCTCTCTTTATAAACGGCATGACTTACTCGCGCGAGCCTATTCTACCATCACCTTAATTTTATCCGGTATGCTTGGTTGATTACTCAGCCATGACCCGGTCGATTACCTGCCCGGTAGCTCTATCGTAAGGACGGTTAAACGCTTCGGGGTATTCTGCCCGGTATTCGTCCAGGTCAATGCCCTCCACTTCCACCAGGTAGCCGCTGGTAGCCATGCCGGCGCAGTTCTTCGAGGTAACGCTGTGCGGGGATATGGTATTGATAGCGCCGCCCCTATCCAGCTCGCCGACTATGATGGGGTCGTATCGTGCGCCGTGGTCGACGTACACCGTCCCCGGCATGATTCTCTCGGTAACGTAGGCGCCGACAAGGACGACGCCCCTCTCGTTGTATACTTTGACCACGTCCCCGTTGGAGATACCCCGCTTCTTAGCGTCCGCCGGGTTAATCCAGATGGGCTCGTAGTGATAGCCGTCGGGCCCGATAACCTTGCAGGTTTCGATTTCGTGGAACCAGCTGATATCATCAAGATTGGCATGCACCCGCCATCTCCCGTGATTGGACATGATAAGCAGGGGATATTTTTTAGCTCTCGAACCGGACAGGCTTTCATCATGGCCGGAACCCTTTTCAACCCAGTGCGGGACCGGGGGGCGCTCGTCGTCATCGGGGAAGTGCTCCGCCAGTTCCTGGGCGTAGTACTCCAGTTTGCCGGACTTCGTATTCAGGGGGTTTTTCTCCGGGTTTTCGGCGAAGGGCCTTAAGCCGACCTCTTTTTTCTTCCAGTCCGGGTCGCCGGGCACGACATAATAGCCTTTCTTCTTTAACTCCTCGAAGCTTATCATGGGGGGCAGTTCCGAATTATCAAAGCCGAACTTTATCCATTCCTTGATGGACCGTCCGCGATTATATTCCTTCAGCAAACCCAGTTTTTCGGCAATCATGCAGACTACTTCGTAGTCGGTCTTTGACTCGCCGCGGGGCTCGATGCACATGTCTTCGTACATGGCGGTGTTGAACTGGCCGCTGAAGGTATCCGTGGAGATATCCTCCTCCTCGAACTTGGTATTGACCGGCAGGAGAATATCGGCGAAGAGACAGTCGTTCTCCATCCAGGGGTGCTGCACCAGGAAAAACTCAATTTTGGGACTCTGGTACGCCTTAGCGGTGCTGTTGCTATCGTTCCAGCAGGTCAGCAGGCAGGGGGTGTCCGACCATATCATGTGGATTTCAGAGCACCCGTCGGCGGGGTATTTATACTGCACGAACTGGTCTTCTCGGGTAGACCTGGCGCTGGTGGTGCCGTACCAGGTGAGGGGCGGATTGAGGATGGCATCGTGAATGAGCGTCTTGGGGATGAACTGCTTCGGCCAGTGGTAGTCCAGCGTTTCATTGTCGGCGGCCATACCGCGTTTTACCGCGTCGCTGAGGACTTTCTGCCCCCGTCCGGCGGCGTTAACATCCGGCTGGGTGATAGCCTGAGGCATGGGCATCCACCCCTTATCGAAGAAAAGGCCCCACTCAATCATCTTGATATAGTGGGAGCCGGGTTTGCCCAGTCCCTGCATTCCCAGCAGGCAGACCTCAATCCTGGCGGGTTCGGTGGCGAAGGGTCCCCGGATAGCCGAACCTCCATTGCCGTGGGCAATCGATGTTTTCTTGGCTGCCCATTCCCGGGCGAGCGCCTTGATAATCCGGGAAGGGACGCCGCACTTCTCCTCGGCCCACCCGGGTGTCTTGGCGATGCCGTCTTCCTTGCCCAGAACATAATCGACGAACGTTTCAAATCCGAAGGCATGAGTCTTGACGTACTCTTTATCATAGGTATCTTCGGTAAGCCATATGTAAGCGATAGCCAGTCGCATGGCGGCGTCGGTATTGGGACGGATGGGTATCCATTTATCGGCGTGGACCGCCGCAGCGTAATTGAGGTCGGGGGAGATAAATACCTGTTTGATGCCCAGTTCGGTGAACCAGTAGGAGAGGCGACTCGGCAGCTGTCCCTGCCAGCCCCATGTGGTTGTCTCCAGGTCGCAGCCCCAGTGCAGTAGAAGCTCGGAGTAGTCGGCGATGTCCGGGATGACGTTGGTCAGGGGATACTGCTGGCCCAGGGCTTCACAGCCCCAGACGTGCTTGGCGCCCCAGTACCAGCCTTCCCAGCTATCGGTATTCCTCATCTGTATGGTGTAGCCCCCGAGGAGGTCGAGGAGACCTCGCTGACAGCCGTGGGCGGCGTGGACGGTCTTGGTCTCGCCGTGGCCGTCTGCCTGAGCCATAATCGTGGTAGGGCCGTATTTCTTGATAAGCCTCCTGATTTCGCCGGCGATTATATCCAGGGCTTCGTCCCAGGAAATCCTGACGTAGCCGCTCTTGCCGCGGTTCTGGGTGTTTCTTTCTCCGTTGGGGTCCCAATCGACCCTTTTCATGGGATAAAGAATCCGGTTGGGGGACATTGCCCGCTTTTTGTAAGCCAGGCTGAAGGGACCTATCAGGGACTTCATGCTAGGCTCGAAGACCTGACCGCGCGCCTCCATTTTCCATGGCCTGAATTCTTCCGGCTTATATTTCCAGTCGTAATGCAGCGGTCTAATCCTGACGATTTTCCCGTCCTTGACATCGACGACGGAGGAATTGGCGTCCCCCGATATCGAGCAAAAGCCGAGGCCTTTACAGATACTTTTTTCTACCGTGGATACTTTAGCGGAGCCGTTCTTTTTCGGTGTCATTTTCCCTCCGATAGTATAAATTTTAGCTATATACTTTCAGCCGTTTCGCTATCCGGCAGGTTAATATTCGGGATAATCCCGGTTATTATTTTACCCCAGGTTAATTTCTCCCGCCATCGGCTTACCCGTTTCTACTGCTTCCAGGAATTCAATAACACACTGGTTAAACAGGTCCGGCTGGAACCGCGCCGTTTCATGCGGCGAGCCTTTTATCTTGACATAACGAGAACCTTTGATGTGTTGATGTAATTCGGCGGTACCGGCAACCACCATGGGCAGGTCGTCGGTGCCGACGGTTATCAGGGTGGGCACGCTGATTTTATCGGCGACGTCACGCTGCCATTCTTCTTCCCACGGTGACGCCTGCCCGACGCCGATATAGCCGTTGACGGGAAACCTCGCCATTCTCTCGATGTATTGCTCCTGTAGGGCAGGGTCATCGGGCACGGGAGGGAAAGCGGTCCCGGCGGCAAGCTGACGCCGGGCGAAATCAGCCATGCCTCTTTCCATCGCGTACTTTTCCCCCTTTTCCCGTCCCTCTGCCATGGCGGCTTTAGCGGCGGGGTCGGCGGGCGGGGAGAAGCCGCCATGAATATCAAAGACAAGCAGGGCTTTAACTATTTCTGAATGACGGCCCGCATAACCCAGGGCGATGGCGCCGCCCAGCGAAAGACCGCCGACATACGCCTTTTCAACTTTCAGGTGTTTCAGCAGGTGATGCAGGTCTTCCACGAGGATATCCAGGGTATAGTTTTCCTTTCCTGTCGGCGCCGAGGACAGGCCGTGACCGCGGACATCATAGGTAATCACCCGGTATTTCGGCGGCAGGGCTTTTATCAGTCCCGTCCAGAAATCAAGGTTAGCCGAGAACGGGTGGCTCAATACCATCGGGAAGCCTTCCCCGGTCACCCTGTAGTTGATATTAATGTCACCGACCGTGCAGACAGGCATAGTGACGGTACCTCTCTCAAACTTACGCCAGCGGGTCTTCCCGCGGGTCGATGCCCGCGATGCTGCGGGCAAAGCGCTGCTTGGCTTCCATGTCCGTCTCGCGCTCAATCATGATTTTTTGCGCCTGGGGCGAACCGGCGCCGTGCATAGACTCGGTATGATAGCTGGGTGCAACCACTCCGAAACACATGGCATGGATAAGTGACAACATGCGGTAGCGATCCTCGGTGGAATAGGCGGGGTCGCCTTTTAGATATTTATCGATATATTTGCCTATCTCGGGGTGTTTAAAGTCCTTCTCGGAAGGGGTTGTCACCAGGATGCCGCCGGCGATATCTTCAGCGAGACGTGTAATCTCGTAGGGGAACCGGGTGGTGTTGTGCTTGCAGACATTGGACAGAAGAATATCCGACTGGTAATTACCGGCTTTTGTTTTCCAGCCCTGGTGGGCGCAGGCCAGTCCGCAGGCATGTATCGTCTCGGAGAGGTGAATCATCTCCCCGATTTTCTCCCTGATGTGGGCTGCCCGGCGCACCCCGTTATAGTCGGCCATAGAAGCGGTAGCCCCGATGAGGACGTCGGCGATGCCGGGTTTGCAGCCGCCGTAGCTCTGCCGGTGATAGGCGGCAAACCGCTCCACCAGCATTATGGAGAAATCGTATTCCCCGCACATAAAAACCCTGTCCCGGGGGACGAAGACGTCCTCGAAGATACTTAACGTTTCGTGTCCGCCGAACCCGTAGTTGCCGACGTCGATATCGCCCTCCTCCAGCTTGCGGGTATCGCAGGACTGCCGACCGTAGATATGGGTTATGCCTTCGGCGTCGGTGGGCACGGCGCAGCAGACGGAGTAATCTTTGTCTTCCTCGCGCATCCTGAGAGTGGGCATAAGTAGCATCTCGTGTGAGTTTACCGTCCCGGTGATATTGGCTTTGCCTCCGCGGATAACGATACCGTCGTCCCGGCGTTCGGCAATGTGGACAAACATGTCCGGGTCTTGCTGCTGGCTGGGAGCTACTCCCCGGTGTCCCTTGACGTCGGTCATGGCCCCGGCGACACAGAAGTCGTTATCCTGGATATATTCCAGCCATTTACGGAACCTCTGGTGATAATCGGTTCCGTACTTTTCGTCAATTTCGTAGGTGGTGCTGAAAGTGGCATTGATGCCGTCCATGCCGACGCATCTCTGAAAGCAGCATGCCGTCCGCTGTCCCAGTTCCCTCTGTAACTTGATTTTCTTTACCATGTCATCCGGGCTTTTAAAGAGAGAGATAAACCGGTTGACCTTCTTCCCCGTGAGCATGGACTCCGTGACGGCAAGGTCTTTCGTTTCAGGTTCGTGAGCGAGTTTGTAGGTCATGGCTACGGCATTGGTAGATGGCTTGATGATGGGGTTATTGACCCAGTCTTCGACCTTTTCACCAAGCAGATAGAGATTAAGTTTGAGTTTACGCAAGCTGTCTACGTACTGACGTGCTGTCTTAAGCATATCGCCTCCTTCCCGCGGGCTTTTTGCCTATTCGGGGGGCGGAAACGTGGTTGGTAAGCGGTTTAATGTTTACTCTGGTCGCTTGCCCTCCCCTAAACACATAGTAGCATATAATGACCTGAAAACTTAAAATTACGGATAAAACATTTCCCTGGCGGCCTGCTTCAATTCATCCCGGAAATCAGGGTGGGCTACCGAGATAATCGCCTCCGCCCTTTCCCGTCGGCTCTTGCAGTCCAGGTTGGCGATGCCGTACTCGGTAACCAGGTAATCGAGGTAGACCATGGGTATCATTATCACCGTGCCTGCCTCGAATTTGGGGACGATGCGCGATACCTTTCCGTCCATGGCAGTCGACTTCAACATCGATATGGAACGCCCCCCTTTAGAATAGTGGGCGCCGATGCAGTAGTCCACCTGCCCGCCCGGACCGCTTATCGGCGTGGGTCCCAGGTGGGTGATGACAACCTGTCCCAGGAGGTCGACCCCCAGTATATTGTTGACAGCCACCATGTTGTCCTGCGCGGCAATCCTGCCGACGTTGCATTGGGTAGAGATATCCCGGAACAGAAAAGCGGGATTGTTTTTGACATATGCCAGCGACTCGATGCTTTCGGGTTGGTTATAGCCGTAAAGCTGGAGGTTGGCGGCGGTCACGATGCCGGTATCCGCATTTTTACGTTTCCCGGTGATAACGCCCTTCTTAACTAAGTCTATGGTATAGGAATAAATGACCTCGCTGTCAACGCCGAGGTCGTATTTCTCGTAGAGGAAGTCCCGGATTGCCTCGGCGGCAGTGCCCACGCCTATCTGCAAAGTGTCGCCGTCGTTAATGAGGGTGGCGGCATTGGCGCCGATTACCTGGGCAATCTCGAATTCCTCGGCGGGGGGCGTCTGTCCCAGGAGTTCCGAGCCGCCCAGTCTTTCCGTATCGGACATCTCCACCAGATAATCTATATCGTCGATGTTGACGTATTCCCCGTGTACCCAGGTGAGATTGGGGTCGATTTGCGCGATTTTCACCTTGGCCGTCCGGCAGACGCTCGGTGTATACCAGCAGTGGGGTCCGAAGCTGCAGCGCCCGTTTTCGTCGGGCGGGGTGAGTTTAAAGTAGAAAAAGTCTTTATAGTGGTACAGCCGTCCCCGGTCGGAGCACTCCTGCCGGTAGCCGTCACTCAGCCCGAAGATGGTCGGCTGGTAGTCGATTGTCTTATCGCGCACCCCTTCACGCGTATTCCTCAAGGTCATGGGGTCTTTGATACGGAACGCTTTAGTCATCTCGGGGTGCTGTTTGGGGTGAAGGAAGGGATAATCTTCCACCCAGTGAGAGGTCAGCGTAACGTTCTCCAGCTCGTCGTACCGCTCGGCGACCGCCGTCATGATGTCCTTGGGCTGGTCCATCATGGCAAAAATGACCTCGGAACCGGACGTTATCAGTCCGGCCGCTTCTTTAGCCGTGATTAGCTTATCGCGGTACTTATCCTGCCACTTCATAGTCGCTATTATCTTGGTCCGGTTTTAAGTCTAGGCGCCGGGGTCGTCAGCGGCGACATCCCCGGAAATTCTACCCTGGGTAAAAGCCTGGAGCGTCATCCTGCCGGTATAGTAATGGTGTGGTATGCCCTCGAGGCCTCCGGCTATCTCCCCGGCGGCGTAGAGCCCGGGAATGACATCGCCGAACTGGTCGATTACCTGGCACTTGGCGTTGATTTTTAAGCCGCCTTTCATCGAGGTCAGGCAGATCTTGTTTTTTACGGCGTAGTACGGAGGTGTATTTATCGGCATGACCGCTTTGCCCGGCCAGTACATTCCCTGGTAACGCCGTTCGTACTTCCGGTCGTAGCCGTATTTTTCGATGTCGGAGTTATACTCGGCTACAGTTGCCTGCAGGTTTCCGGCGGGAATGTCGAGTTGTTTTTCCAGTTCCTCGATAGTGTCCGCCTGGTATATCGTTTCACGGCCCGGGTTTGGCGGCGCGTTAGTGTCCCTTATCGCCTGGTCAGCAACGGTTATGTGCAGGCCGGTCGGGTCACGGTCAAGACATATCTTGTGCTTTTCGGTATAAGTGCCCAGTTCTTCGGTTGCCTCATTGCCGAACCTGTTTCCCCACCTGTCTACGGTAATGCCGCCCGACAGGCCGTGATTGACGAAGGTGAGAGTTTCGGCGCCTACCGGCATGGACGGGCATACGGCCAGGCCCAGACCTTCCGTCGCGGCGCCGATAGCCATCGCCATTTTCAGGCCGTCACCCTGGTGCGTTGGAGGCGCTGTGGGGACCAGATCGGCATAGTGCGGGCCGTACTCCTTGACGATGTCCAGGTTCTGGCAGAAACCACCGGTAGTCAGAATGACCGCTTTCCCGGCCTTGAAATTGGCGGTTTTACCGTCGGACTCGGCGGTGACGCCGATAACCCGGCCGTTATCGACAATCAGTCTCCTGGCGCGGGTCTTGTACCGGACATCAACTCCCGACTTTTTCAAGGCTTCCCGGAGGATCTTACAGAGGGCCGGGCCGTGGCCCACAAATTTTATCGAGCGACGGACCTTATGACCCGGTGCCGTGAGAACCCTTTCCGGTTTGGCGCCCAGGGATACCAGCCATCGGTAGACCTCCTCCTGCCGGTCGACGAGTGCCCGCCAGAGGTCCGGCCGGCCGCCGCTGACCTTGACGGCTTCATCATAAAGCTGGTCCGGGGAATCCTTGATACCCTCGGCTTTCTGCAGGTCGGTGCCGGTGAAAGGTGTGCCGCCGGCAATCATAGCCAGGCTGCTGGCCATACCGCCCGAGGCCTCCAGGACGATTACCGAGACCCCTTTGTCATGCGCGGTGATAGCGGCCGGAATTCCGGTGTTTCCCCCGCCTATGACAACAATATCGGCCTCTCCGTCCCATTTCTGGGGAATTTTTGATGCTACCATGAGAATGCCTCCTTTCAAATTGCCATATCCAAATGACCTTTACGGTTTTCTCACGCGGTAAGAATAGGACTGGATATCATCATGTCTTTGACCGGCATCTTGGTCATAATTTCTGCGCCGTTATCGCCAACGACAATCATCTCTTCCAGCTTGGTCCTGCCGACCTCCGGGTCGAATTCCATGGCTTCCACCGCCATGCACATGCCTTTTTCGATGGTCATGGGGTGGTCGAACGACCAGAGCCGGTTAATCGTGGGGTATTCATAGAGCCACAGGCCCAGGCCGTGGGCTAAATCCTCGCACCAGACATACTCTTCGGTCGGGTAGCCTTTCTCTTTGGCGGGCTGCCAGTGTTTGGCGGCATCGGCGGTGGTGGCGCCGGGCTTGATGGCTTCGATGACGTTATAGACACGCTCGTAGCTCCGCTTGTGCATGTCCATTTCTTTCTGGTTGGGCTTGCGGCCGACGATTATGTTGCGGTAATAACAGGTATTGTAGCCCAGGTAAGTAATACGGCAGAAATCGATGGTAATCACGTCGCCCACCTGAACGATACCGGTATTTTTAGCTCCCCCCAGCACCCCCCAGACGTCCTCCGCCCCGGCAGCGTACATGGCTTTATTGGCGGCGGCAATCACGTCCCGACCCAGCACGCCAGGCTTAAGTGCCTCGTACGCCGCGTACCACCCGACCTCGGAGATGGCGACCGCCATCATCATGCAGTAAATTTCGTCTTCCGTCTTGACCGCCCGGGCTTCCAGCATCGCCGGCATGACGTCGACGGTCTCGATGCCGGCCTCCCTCAACGCCTGCTGACCGGGCTCGTCGAGTTTATCGATGCCCAGTTTTTCTTTTTCCAGCCCCTTTTCTTTCAGGTCCTGCTTGATGGACTGGGCGAATTTCTGCGCCCTTTCCCGGGCGGCGGCCGGTCCGCAGGCTTCGTCAGCCCAGAGTATCGCCAGCTTGAGGTTTTCCGGCTTTACCCAGGGGCATTTCCCGAAGAGATTGCCGGGAGGCAGTTCGTAAACGATGGGGTCGTGCTCGGCAAAAGCCACCGAGTACCTGAGCTGGTCGATGAAATTTACCGCCTTGGTGCTGGTGACATACCGCATGTTCTCGGGGCGCATCAGCAGGCAAGCGGCTATGCCGTGTTTCTTCAGCGAAGCCTGGGCTTTAGCCAGTCTTTCTTCTCTCATACGGGCGGTGTTGATTCTTTCCGCCCAGTCTACCGCTTCCGGCCCGCCGAACGGTCGGACTATAAATTTTGCCATTAGCCCCCTCCTTCTCCGGAGATGATTAATCTGTATCGTATTGCGATTTTAATAGGCTTTTGGCTGTAAATCAAGTTTAAGCGTATCACCGGGTCATTCAGGGTACTTTAAAGCCCAGCTCCCGGGCGACGGTTTTTCTATGGAACCTGGCATCGCCAAAGGCGAGTTCGGAGGCTTTGGCGCGACGGTAGTACAGCGGCATGTCATGGTCTTCTATTATGGACACGCCTCCGTGCGCCTGCGTTCCCAGAGCCACCACCCGCTGGTAGGCATCGCTTGCAAAGGCTTTGGTTATGGCGGCTTCGGCAGAGTAGGGGCGACCGGTACTCACCAGCCAGGCTGCCTCGTAAGCGGCTGCCCGGGCGCCTTCGGTTTCCACCAGCATATAAACGCAGTGGTGCTGTACCGCCTGAAAGACGCCGACGGGGACATCGAACTGTACCCTTTCTTTAACGTAGGCAACCGTCATGTCCAGCGCCACCTGCATGCCCCCGACCATCTCGCAGCTCTTGGCGATAGCGGCACGCTCGATTATCTTCTGCACTTCAGCCCAGCCCAGGTTTAGCTTGCCGAGTATATTTTCTTCGGGCACTTTTACGTCTTTAAAAACCACCTCGCACGGCTTGTCTCCGGCGATAGTCTTCAGTACCGTCTTTTTAATACCCGGGCTACCGGCATCGACGATAAATATAGTAATGCCGTCTTCCGGATTTTTAGCCTTATCATCGGTCCTGGCAACGCATAGAAAGTAATCGGCGACACTGGCATCGGGGACGAACATCTTGGTGCCGCTGATGACATAGTTGCCGTTAGCCGCGGCAGCCCTGGTCTTAATCGACGAGGCTTGATACTTGCCGTCGGACTCGGTCAGCGCCATGGTGAAGACGGCTTTGCCGTTGATAATCTCGGGCAGGTATTTTTCCTTCTGCGCCTCGGTCCCCAGGTCCAGGATGGACAGACCCCCGAGAACCACCGTGGAAAAATAGGGTCCCGGCAGAAGCACCCGCCCCATTTCCTCCAGGAGTACCGCCAGGTCGAGAAAGCTCATGTCGCCGCCGCCGTACTTTTCCGGGAATACCAGTCCCATCCAGCCAAGGTCAGCCATCTCCTGCCATAATTGCGGCGAATAGCCCTTCTCATCCTTTTCCATTTCCCTGACCAGAGACCTGGGGCATTTATCGGTGAGAAAGTCGCGGGCCGATTTTTGCAATATTTCCTGTTCTTCTGAGAGTCTGGGGTCCACGGTAAGACTCCTTTCCTTATACTATCTCCTGGGCAGTCCCAGGCCCCTGGTGGCAATGTTCATTTTCTGGATTTCCTGGCTGCCGTGAACAATCGTCCAGCGCGGCGCGTCCATGTACTCGCGTAATATACCACCCTGAAGGGGTGCGTATTTGGAATCCTTGTAAAGCTGGCTGTAAGGTCCCAGTATCTGCATGGCGGTGTTATAGAGAAGCCGCCTCGTGTCGCCGCCGAGCAGGCGCGACACCATGCCGCCGCCCCCGTAGAGGGGCGTGACCCCGAGCTGGCCCAGGGCTGTAGCCCGGACGCCCATTATTTCACTTACCCGGGTCTTGACATAGATATCCGCCAGTGCATCCGGGATCCACCGGGCATCGGGGTCATCCGCTTTCTCTGCGATGGTATATTCCGCCAGGGTTTTAATCACGTACTTTGTGCCGGTAGCCATACCACCTCCGGCGACGGCGCCGTAGAGGGCGCTCATGAGGACTTTCCAGCCGCCGTTTTTATCCCCGACCAGGTTCTCCCTGGGTACCTTTACATCTTCGTAAAAGACCTCGTTTGTCCGCAGTCCTCCCGAGGTAAACAACGGGCGTATCGTGATTCCGGGGCTCTTTAAATCGACTATAAACATGCTGAGCCCCCGGTGCTTCTTTTCGGCATTGCGGTCCGTCCTGGTCAGCAGCCAGTGATATTCGCAGACGTGGGCTTCGCTGTTGTATATCTTTTGTCCGTTCAGGACAAAGTAGTCTCCTTGGTCTTCGGCATAGAGCTGTACCGAGGCGACGTCGGAACCGGCATCCGGCTCGGTGTAGCCGAGGGCGATGTCTATCTCCCCGCTGGCAACACCCGGCAGGAACCTCTTTTTCTGTTCCTCGGTACCTACGAGAAGGATTGAATTGCCAATCTCCACTCCGTCGAGGGGAAACGGGGCATGATGAGCCGTTATCTCGTCGACCTTGATAACTTCGCACATGGGGCTCAAATCACGACCGCCGTACTCGACGGGCCACCTGGGTGCCAGCAGCTTCTGAGCGCCCATTTTGCGGAGCAGTTCCTTCGAGTAGGGTCCCGCCCCCTGCAGAGACAGCGTCTCGGCGACAACATGCTCATTGCAGTGCTCATCTAGAAACTCGCGTATTTCTTTCTGAAACGCCTTTTCTTCCGGATTAAGCTCAAAATCCATTCCTTGCCCTCCTGAGGGTTCGAGTTCTTGAAACAGGCTTTCAGCCTATGTCTTGTAAACTATAGCCGATGAATTGCCCAGCTTGCCCGAGTTCACGGAAAAACCGACCCTGGCACCTTTGACCTGTCTGTCTCCGGCGTTGCCGCGCAGCTGCGTGACTATCTCGTAAGTTTCGGCAAGTGCCTGAGCCGGGATGCATTCTCCCGAGGAGGTGCAGCCGCCGTCGGTGCAGACCGGAATCCTGCCTCCCAGAGAGGTGGCGCCTTCTCTGAGCAGCTTTTCAGCTTCACCTTCCTTGCAGATTCCGATATCCTCGTACCACTGTATTTCCATGGCACCGGTGAGATCATAGACACTGGCTACATCGAGGTCCTCGGGTCCCACGCCGGCTTCTTCATAGGCTTTGTACGTCGATTTTATCCCGGCGTCGTTTTCGTTGGGCGGGGGGACTTCGCTGAAATCGCTGCCGAAGCCTCCCATCCCGGGGGCGGGATACTGCGGATTCGAGGCGCCGATACCGGCGATAATAACCGGCTTGGAGGTGTATTTTTTTGCCTTTTTCGTATTACACACCACGACCGCGGCAGCGCCGTCACTGGTGGCGCATACCTGATAAAGGTGCAGCGGATAAGCCACCATGGGTGAGTTTAAAATTTCCTCGACGGTGTATATTTTCCGGTAGCGTGCGTTGGGGTTTAGCGAACCGAACTTACTGGCTTTGACTTTTTGCAGGGCGAGGTCTTCCTCGGTCAGCCCGTATTGCTGCATGCGTCTCTGCGCCGCCATGGCAAATCCGGTGAAATTGGCGGAACCGAGGATGCGGAACCGCTGGCTATCGAGGTCGGTCTCGTCGAATTCATCGTACCTGGTCGTGCCGAAGGCACCCTTCGGCGATATACTACCCCCGACGACGAGGGCGGTGTCAATCAGGCCGGAGGTAATATAGAGGTGGGCTGTCCTCAGGGCGTATCCTCCGGTGGCGCAGGCGTTATAATTATTCGTCACCGGTATCCCGGTCAGTCCGAGGTTTTGCGCCAGGGCGTTTCCCGCCAGCATCCCCTGAATACCTGCCCAGGGGTCCTGCCCGCAAAACAGGCCCTGGATTTCGTTCCACTCCATATTGGCGTCCTTGAGCGCCATCTGGGCGACTTCCAGGTTCATTTCGTGGACGGTTTTATCGGCAAATTTTCCCCAGGGATGTATCCCTATACCAACGATGGCAGCTTCTGTCATCTTTTATCCCCCTTTACTGGTTCATAAATTCACTCAACATTGTTCTGGCTTGTGCACTTAAATTAGACATCAAGCGATAATACCGATTTCTATACTTCAAGATTTCACCGGCTGGAACATCCAGCTGATAACTTCGTTTCCCTCGTTATCCACGTAAAGTACTTCTCTGACCGTCTCCATCTCCATATCCACCTTGAGCGTGTCCAGGTCGACGCTTTTAGGGACCTGCCCTCCGACGCGTATGCCCTCGGGCAGCGCTATGCTGACCACGCCGAAAGGTACGAATGGGTCCGGCGCGTGATAAGGCGGCGGCGGCGGGTAATGATTGACGGTGTAAGCCACCAGTTTGCCCTTCCGGCTGAACTTTACTTTCTCCAGAGGCTTAGATTTATCACAAAGGGGATTGCGGCAGGTTTTGACTCTGGGAAAGAAGTAATGCCCGCAAGACCCGCATTTATTGCCAATCAGCTGAGGCTCCTCGGGCGGCATGGTGAACCAGCCCTCCAGACATGGGATTTGCTTCTTAGTTTCCATCATAGAGCTCCTTTTAGTTACAGCTAGTCATATCTCTTTTTGGATATCGTTGAATATTCTGTTTATCAGTGGGCTCGAATTTTCCGTGCTGAAAATAGTGCCTGAAACTGACTTGCTGCGGTTAGTCTATCAAACACATAAAAAGGTTGTCAAACAATTTTATATTTAAATTTACAGTGTAATTATACGATTTTTGACTTGGATTAGGCAACTGGGTAAAATGGTTAATATCGTATTACGAGTAGATATTTCAATATTTGACTAAAAAATAGCCAGCGTGTATTATTTTTCCCAGTTGGATTTTTCTTAACTTGTCGAAACAGACAGAAAGGTAGGTACGATGGCTCAAAAAAGAAAACCGACTACCGGGGATAAAACCTGCATCAAGGGTACAGGACTGAGTAGCTTCGGTGACAACTCAAACATGGCGGCTGTCGATGTCAAAGACGGGAAAATTGTAAGAATCAGGCCGTTCCATTACGACTGGAAATATAAGCCCGAGGAATGGCAGCCGTGGGAATTTACAGCCCGCGGCAAAACTTTCAAGCCGCCGCTCAAGTCCATGATACCCCCGCACGGCATGGCTTATAAAAAGCGCGTCTTCTCCCCCAACCGCATTCTCTATCCCCTGAAGAGGGTCGACTGGGACCCCAACGGCGAGAGAAACCCGCAGAACCGGGGTATCAGCAAGTACGTCAGGATATCCTGGGACGAGGCGACGGACCTGGTCGCCAGCGAACTCAAGAGGGTGATTAAGAAGTACGGACCGTATACGGTGCTTCTGCAGGCGGACGGGCACGGCGAGACCAAGGTGATACACTCCACCCACGGCTGCAATACCAAGCTTCTCGAGCTTCTGGGCGGATATACGCAGCAGATAAGAAATCCGGATAGCTGGGAAGGCTGGTACTGGGGCGCCAAGCATGCCTGGGGCTGCGAGCCGGTCGGTATGTATACAGCCTATCTCACCAACATCTTCCCGGATATGGCTGAGCATACCCAGATGATAATAAACCAGGGGTCCGACCAGGAGACCACCCCCTGGGGTTTCTGGACGGGCCAGATGCCCAGTCTCTATTCCTACTATTTCACCGAGATAGGAATCAAGCAGGTATACATCTGCCCGGACCTGAATTACGGGGCGGCTGTTCATGCCGATAAATGGATTCCGGTGCTGCCCAATACCGATGCCGCGCTGCAACTGGCGATTGCCTACCAGTGGATAACCGGCGGCACCTACGATAAAGATTACGTGGCTACCCACACCTACGGCTTTGATAAGTTTGAGGAATACGTTCTGGGTAAAGAAGACGGCGTCCCCAAGACCCCCAAATGGGCATCGGAGTTGTGCGGCGTACCGTCCCGCATTATCAAAGCCCTGGCGCGGGAATGGGCGTCCAAGACGACCACGGTGGCGCACGGCTTCGGCGGGCCCTACATCAGGGGCTCGTACTCAACGGAGCCGGCCCGGCTCGAAGTGCTGCTGCTGGCGATGCAGGGACTGGGCAAGCCGGGAACACACCAGCTTACCTGGGTCGGCGGGTCATTCTTCGGCTCCCGGGGCGTGGGACACGAGACGCCTCCGCTGGCAGGCAAAGCCCTGGTGAGGCCGTCAGTGAACGCCGCCTATCACGGCTATCATCCCGGTCCCAACATGCAGAAACAGATAATCCCCAAGCCCATGATTCACGACGCTATACTGGACGGGCACTTTGAGATTTATGGCAGCTCGGAGCAGATGTCTAACCGGACCGACCAGTTCAAGAAATACGTTTATCCCGCCCCGGGGTGCTCTCCCGTGCATTTCATCTGGACCGATACTCCCTGCCTGCTGACCTGCTGGAACGATAGCAACCGGAACGTGGACGGCTACCGGCACCCGTCCATTGAGTGTATGGTCGCCCAGCACCCCTGGCTGGAGAACGACTGCCTCTTTGCCGACATTATTTTACCGTCGAACACCAAATTCGAGACGGACGATATCGGCAGCGACATGGAAAGCGCCCATTTCTCCACCGTTTACCGCGAGAGGAAATGCGTGGAGCCCATCGGCGAGTCCATGAGCGATTACGAGGTGGTAATCGAGATAGCCAAGAAAATGGGCCTGGAGAAAGAATACACCGGAGGCAAATCTATCGAGGAAGAGATAAAAAAAGGTTTTGACAATTCCGGGGTGCCGGCAGCCGGACTGTGTACCTGGGAAAAACTGTGTGAAAAAGACTACTACGTCATCCCCACCGACCCCGAATGGAAGAAATACCGTGCCGGTATGTATGAGTTCTACGAAGACCCCAAGAAACACCCGATGTCCACGCCTACCGGGTTAATCGAGTTTTATTCCAAGGGGCTGGCGGAGCACTTCCCCGACGATGAAGAGAGACCCCCGGTACCGCACTGGATACCGTACGGTGAGACCCATCAGGAAAGCCTGCTTCATCCCAGGGCTAAGAAATATCCTTTGCTCGTTTGCTCCAATCACCCCCGGTGGCGCGTGCACGCCCAGCTCGATGATATCAACTGGTTCCACGAGATAGTCACCGGCAAGGTCAGGGGTCCGGACGGATATCTGTACGAGCCGCTGTGGATACATCCCTCGGATGCGATGAAGAGGGGCATCGAGAACGGGGACATCTGCCGGATTTACAACGAGAGGGGAACGGTTCTCGCCGGGGCGTACGTCACCGAGAGAATCATGCCCGGCGTGGCTTATGTCGACCACGGCGCCCGGTACGACCCCATCGTCCCCGGTGAAATTGACCGCGGCGGCGCCATCAACACCATAACGCCGCATATGGGCACCTCGCGGAACTGCCGCGGCGGCATGGTGGTCAGCGGGTTCCTGGTGGAGGTGGCTAAGGCTGACATGGATGAACTGAGACGGAAATACCCCGAGGCGTTCAACCGACCCTACCACCGTGCCTCGGGACTACATTTCGATAGAGTATTAACTGGAGGTGAACAGAAATAATGAAAGCGATGGTCATAGACATCAACAGGTGCAACGGGTGCTACAACTGCCAGATAGCCTGCAAGGACGAACACGTGGGGAATGACTGGACCCCCATCGCCAAGCCCCAGCCGGATATCGGGCAGTTCTGGATGAAGGTGACGGATGTCGTACAGGGGAGCGTCCCCAAGGTACGCGTCAGGTACATGCACGATATCTGCCAGCACTGCGACGAGGCACCATGCATACCCGTGTGCAAGTCGAAGGCTATCTACAAGAGGGACGACGGCATAGTGATAATCGACCCGGAGAAATGCACGGGGAGCCGGAACTGCATAGATGCCTGTCCGTATGATGTCATCTACTTCAACAGTGATTTGAACATATCGCAGAAATGCACGATGTGCGCTCATCTCCTTGATGACGGGTGGGAGATGCCGCGGTGCGTCGACGCCTGCCCCACGGAAGCGTTGCGGTTCGGGGAGGAAGCCGACCTCAAGGAATACATCGACCAGGCGGAGATACTCAAGCCGGAAGCTAAAGCCAAGCCCAGAGTATATTATATCGGCTTGTTGAACAAGTATTTCGTGGCAGGGGCGGTGTACGACCCCGAGGAGGACGAGTGCCTGGAAGGAGCCTCTGTCACGCTGACCAGTGCCAAGGGAAAGAAAGTGGCCACTCTCAAGACGGACAACTTTGGAGACTTCTGGTTCGAGAGACAGGAGCCGGGCACGTATTCCGTCCTTATCGAGAAAGCCGGTTACCTCTCCCGTAAGATAGATGATATTGATGCCTCTAAGGACGTTAATATCGGGGACGTCGAGCTTTACAAGAAAAAGTAATTGCAGAAATTTTATACGAAAAAACGTTTTAGGGGCGTCATATGCCAGACAAAGTAAGAACCGTAGTCAAGGGTCTTTCCTTCGGCGGCGTTACCGAGGACTCCAATGCCGGAATGGTCGATGTTAAGGACGGCAGGATAGTCAGAATCAGGCCGTTTCAATTCGACTGGAAGTATACGAGAGAGCAACTGAGACCGTGGAAGATAGAGGCGCGCGGCAAGACTTTCGAGCCTACCATGAGGACGCTGCTGCCTCCCTATTCTATAGCCTATAAAAACCGCGTTTACTCTCCCAACCGGGTTATGTACCCGTTAAAGAGGGTGGACTGGGACCCCAAAGGAGAAAGAAATCCCCAGAACCGGGGCAAGAGCCGGTACGTCAGGATATCCTGGGACGAGGCGACGGATATCATCGCCGCCGAGATAAAGCGGATACAGAAGAAATACGGTCCCACGGCGATTCTGGCCCAGGCCGATGGGCACGGCGAGACGAAGACCGTTCACGCCGCCCACGGGTGCAGTCGCAGGTTGCTGAAGCTAATGGGCGGTTATACCTGGCAGACGAGGAATCCGGACAGCTGGGAGGGGTGGTACTGGGGCGCCAAGCATGTCTGGGGCTGCGAGCCGGTCGGCAAGCAGCGCAACAACACCAATATCGTCCCCGATATCGCCGAACACTCCGAGATGATTCTGTTCTGGGGGTGCGACCCCGAAACGACTACCTGGGGGTGGGGAGGTCAGACGGTCAGCCGGCTCTGCTACTGGTTTACCGAACTGGGCATAAAGCAGATATATATCTGCCCGGACCTCAACTACGGCGCGGCTGTCCACGCCGATAAATGGATTACCATCCTCCCCAACACCGACGCCGCCCTGCACCTGGCGATAGCCTATTTCTGGATTACCGAAGGTCTCTATGACAAGGAATATATCAAAACGCATACGGTGGGATTCGAGAAATTCGAGGAGTATGTATTAGGCAAGGAAGACGGCGTTCCCAAGACACTAACTTGGGCATCGAAGATAACCGGTGTGCCCACCCGCATAATCAAGGCGTTAGCCAGGGAGTGGGCTAGCAAAATAACCTCCATATCACACAGCAACGGCGGCCCCGGCGTGAGGAGCCCGTACTCGACCGAGCCCTGCCGCCTTGAGGTGTGCCTGCTGGGTATGCAGGGCCTGGGCAAGCCGGGACGTCACCAGCTCTCCATGATTGAGTGGGGGATTTTCGGGCAGTGGAACCAGCCGGGCTGGTTAATCGGCGATGATACCAATCCGGCGCCGGGTCCGATGGTTTACCCCACGGTGACTAAGGCTAACCGCGGTTTTACCGACCCGGAAATGCCGAAGCAAATCATTCCCAAGCTGCTCATCCACGAAGCTATCCTCAATCCCCCTCTGAAATGGTACGGCAACACGCAGTGCCGTGTCCTCGTTGAAGACCAGTTCGTGCAGTACAAATACCCCAATGATGGCTGTGCTGAGATACGCATGATATGGACGGACACGCCTTCGTGGATGTCCTGCTGGAACTGCGGCAACCGTATGGCGGACGCCTTCCGCAGTCCGCAGATAGAATTCGTCCTGGCACAGCACCCCTGGATTGAGAACGACTGCGAGTTCGCCGATATTATCCTGCCGTCTACCACCAAGTTCGAGACGGAAGATATCCAGGTGGACGCGTTCACCGCGGAGTTCCGATCGATATTTATCGACCATAAATGCGTCGAACCCCGGGGAGAATCGAAGAGCGATTTCGAGATTGTCTGCGCCATCGCCGAGAAGCTGGGCATGCTTGAAGAATATACCATGGGCGAGACCGAGGCGGGACTCATTAAGAAGGGCTTTGAGACCTCCGGCGTGCCCCAGGCGGGACTCTGCGACTGGGAGGAATTCAAGGAGAAGGGGCATTACGTTGTACCCACCAATCCCGACTGGAAGAAAAAGGACGTGGGGATGAGGAAGTTTTACGAAGACCCCGAGAACAATCCCCTGCGGACGCCTTCAGGCAAGCTGGAGTACTATTCCGCCAGACTGGCGGAGCACTTCCCCGGTGACAACGAAAGGCCCCCCGTGCCGCACTGGATTGAAAAGGGCGAAAGCCATGATGAGAGGCTCTCCGGCGAGAGGGCGAAAAAATACCCCCTGCTTATCGTTTCCAACCACCCCAGGTGGAGGGTG
>Ga0209635_10000387_pt1 | contig 29417 bp, 26 predicted proteins | sample DeeMarSWOR230_32_FD_187463 | JGI IMG/M metagenome (GOLD analysis project Ga0209635, IMG submission 187463) | Marine sediment microbial communities from White Oak River estuary, North Carolina - WOR-2-30_32 (SPAdes) (version 2) | ecosystem: Environmental > Aquatic > Marine > Intertidal zone >...
GTCGCTGATATGAAAAAGATGCTGCGGCGTCTTATCGGCGAGGACATTGAGCTAGTCATGGTTCTTACACCAGGACTAGCTCAAATAAAGGCAGACCCAGGCCAGATGGAGCAGGTGATTATGAACCTTATCATTAATGCCCGCGATGCCATGCCCCGGGGCGGTAAGCTCACCATCAAGACTGGAAATGTGATCCTGAGCGAGAATGACTGCAAGCATTTACCCAAAGCGTGGCCTGGCACATTTGTTTGCTTATCCGTTGAGGACACCGGAACCGGCATAGACAAAGATATCATCGATCGCATCTTCGAGCCCTTTTTCACTACTAAAGGGCCGGTAGAGGGTACTGGACTTGGTCTTTCTACCGTCTACGGCATCGTCAGCCAACACGGAGGCTGGATAGATGTCTGTAATAAGCCTAAGCAAGGCGCGATATTCAAGGTCTACCTACCGGCTGTCACTGCAGAGCGGGAAGATGAAGCAGAGGAATCGATTTCGCTGTGCGATCTTCAGGGCAGTGGTGAACGCATCCTGCTGGTGGAGGATGAAAGAGAGGTTCGCGAAGTTATCTCTAAGTTGCTTAGTGAAAATGGCTACATCGTGTCTGAGGCCGGAAGTGCGGAAGAGGCGATGGATATCTTCGCAAAAGAAATGGGCGATTTCCACCTAGTCTTCAGCGATGTGGTCCTGTCCGGCAAAGACGGTCTTCAGTTGGTTGAACAATTAATGCTTGGCAAGCCAGAACTCCGGGTTCTGCTAACTAGTGGCTACTCGGATGAGAGATCGAGATGGCTCGACGTACAGGAAAGAGGGCTTCGATTTGTACAGAAACCTTTAACCTTAGCCGACCTGCTTCGAGCCACTAGACAGGCTCTGGAACCAAGCTTGATATAGCCATGTGCTCATTGTGGTTATTCGGACATCGCATGATACTGCGGACGCTAGGCGAGGTGGCGAGAAAGCCTATATCGGGCAAGGTTTCTAGCAGAAAGGCAATTCGCCGAACCTGCACCGGCGTCCGGTCTGCGGTTGTCTTGTTGAGGGTAATCGAAGGGGAAACCTCGGCCAGCGGAGGATAAAACTATGGCATTTCAGTGGACGCCCTACACGATCCCGTTGTTCATAGTAGTGGTTGCCTCAGCACTATTAGCCTTCTTCGCATGGCGACGCAGACCTGCGCCCATTGCAACGCCTTTCGTTCTGTTCATGCTGGCTGTTGCTCAATGGTCAATGGGATACGCGATGGAACTGGGCAGCACTGACATACAAACTAAACTCTTTTGGGTAAATTTTGAGGCTGTGGGTGCTGCTATTCTGCCAGTGGCCTGGCTGGCCTTTGCGCTAGTATACACCGGGGGAGGGAGATGGCTGACGCGTCATACTCTGACCTTGCTGGCTATTGTGCCTCTTTTCGCACTGCTGCTGATTTGGACTAACAATTTCCTTTTTGCGAGTGAGTTCAAACTGGATACAAGCGGTTCAGTTACAACTGTGGCCGCGACCTCTGGTATGGGGTTCTGGTTCATTCAAACGTATATTTACTTGTTTCTTTTACTCGGCACGCTCCTACTCATTCGGGCATTCATCAGTTGGCCGCGACTGTACCGCAGACAAGCTGGCGCTTTGCTGATTGGCACGTTAGCACCGTGGCTGGCGAATGGGTTAGACCTCTTTGGTTTAGAGCCGTTGGGGAATGTGGATCTGATGCCCTTCGCTTTCACGTTGACTGGCCTAGTGTTTGCTTGGGGCCTCTTTCGTTACCGCCTGCTAGACATCGTGCCAGTGGCGCGCGATGCTGTTGTCGACGGTATGCACGATCTCGTGATCGTGCTGGATGTGCATAACCGCATTGTGGATCTAAATGCGGCTGCGCAACATACCGTCGGCCGCACCGCCTCAGAGGCTATCGGGAAACTGGTCACACAGGTATTATCCGAGTGGCCTGACTTGGTCGAAGGCTACCTCGATGGGATGGGGCTGCCCTCAGAGATCGTGCTGGGCGAGGGTAAAGCGCAGCGGCACTTTGACCTGGATATCTCGCCACTGTACAATCGGCGCGGCAAATTAACTGGCCACTTGATTGTCTTGCGCGACATAACCGTGCAGAAGCAACTCGAGGCCCAGCGGAAGCGATCAGAGGAGGCACTGCGCAGAGCGCACACAGAGTTAGAAATGCGGGTTCGGGAACGGACTGCAGAGCTGGCACAGGCTAACAAGGCATTGCAGGCCGAAATCGCTGAGCGCAAACGGGCGGAAGAGCAAATAATTGTATCGCTTAATGAGAAAGAATTGCTTCTGAAGGAAATTCACCATCGCGTTAAGAACAATCTGCAAGTCATTTCCAGTCTGCTCAACCTTCAGTTAAGATATGCAAAGAGTGAACAAGCCCTAGAGCCCCTAAGGGAAAGCCAGAACCGCGTCAAGACAATGGCATTAATACACGAAAAACTCTATAGGTCTAAAGATCTGGCGAGCATTGACTTTGACGGATACATTCAAGACTTGGCCAGTTATTTGTTTGGTTCATACAGCAACTCAGGCGGTGTCAGACTGAAGATAAATGTGGATCGCATTCGACTGGGTGTTGATGTGGCAGTCCCATGTGGTTTAGCAATCAATGAACTTGTTTCAAATTCCTTGAAACACGCCTTTCCAGCTTGCGAGGAAGGCAGTGAGATTTGCATCGACCTCTATCGGACTACTGATGGTAATTTGCTGCTCACCGTAAGTGATAATGGCATCGGCTTTCCTAAAAATTTGGACTTCAAAAACACAGAATCACTAGGCTTGCAGCTAGTAAACACCTTAGTTGATCAGCTGGAAGGTACCATCGAACTCGACAAGAGCGCAGGAACCGCCTTCAAGATTACCTTCAGGAATCCGAATGAACCTGAATAGAAGGGTTGACCAGAAAAGGCTGCCTCTGCTGTGCCAACCCGCTTCGTCTTGTTGTTAATGTTTCCTATAGTCTACTCCGGCGGTCTGCTGCTTGAAACCTCCCCCCCTTCAACTCAGCAACGAGGTCTCGCTCCGTCCTGATGGTGTTCTCAAAGATGGTAACACAACTGCCTATCTGTGTTGTAAGGTGAGCATCGCTACCGCCCGTCCCTTTCAGCGCCAGCCTATTGCAAACCTCCTGAGTAAAAATAACATCATCCTCAGTGGACCATCCGTTTACCACCTCGATAGCATCCACCAACCGAAAGATTTCGAGGCTACAGGCCTGTTCTATGCTTAGACTATCGCGGGACAATCGGTAGGCACGCCGACTGATATAGTTCCTGAATGGATGGGCAGCTATCATCACCCCGCCAGCCTCCACCACAAATCGCCTCAGCTCAGCGGCGCGTAAGATATTGCTGGGACAACTATCCACCCCGAAGACCAGGATGTCTCCTAGTTCCGTGGTTGCCTCAAATCCCCCAAGAACCAGGAAGTTGTACTCCCTGGAGAGCTCTTCGATACCCTCCGCTTTCCTATTCCCGTGTTCGGTGATACAGACTCCATCCAGCCCCACCCTCTTTGCAATCGTAACAAGCTCCCAGGGTCTTATGAGGCTGTCCGGAGAGCCCGGGGTGGTATGGTTATGCAGATCGATGATCAATGCGAGTTTTCCATATCTAGGGCTAGTAGAGCTTCTTAGCCTCCCTCATAAGCTCCGCTGAAAGTCAGGGTAGGCTATAGTGATCATCTCGCCCGCCCTTTACCTTGACTGTGTCCTCAGGAGATACCCATTTCCTTTCATACTGTTCCCGCCAGTCTGTCACACTATATCCCTCTGCTAACTGCTTGTCAAAATGCCCTCCATGGGGATTCTAGCACCCCGACTATTAGGGGTCAAGCGAGAATATTAACCAACGCACCCAGAGGTGCAACATCGAAGGCGGTGGCAGAGGCCTATATGAGAGGCTTGCGGTGACTCTCTAACTGCCTCGTTGACCCTTTTGGGTCAGCAAAGTTGACCTATTTGTAATGGATAGACTGAACCCTTTGGGGATTGCGATATCTAGATATGAACTTTAGTATCATAGTCGAGATAGTTCATAATGTAGAGGTGCAGCAATGGCGCAATGGAAAAGGGTGCTAATTAGCCTTGGAATCACTACAGCAGTAGTATTAGGCATAATATTAATCCCCTTTCAAGCCTCTGCACTTAGCATTACTCTTTCCGGCCCCACTTCAGTATACAAACCAAATCAAATATGCTTCAATGCAACGCTAACATTCCAGAACGGTGAGATAATCCCCATTTCCGCTCTCCAGGCGATCATCAGCGGGGCTACCAACGTTACTATTGGGTTTGACCCTGATGGAAACGTGATAAGTGTAACTGGAGACCTTAACGCCTCTCAGATCGGCGCCTCCATTACTAGGACGGGAGAATATGGCTATGGATATGGGGATAGGATAGGGTATGAGGACGGATATGGCTATCACTTCGGTTATGGGTATGGGTATTATGCTGCCAACGATGTGGTCAGCTACGAGATCTGCATTAGTAGTACATACCTAACCCTGGGCGCCCATCAGATCCAGGTCAAAGTAAATGCTGCGGGGGATTCGGTCACGGCATCCTTCACCTCCAATGCCCACGCCTTCAGCGTCAGGACACAGCCGGGTGGTGGCGGTGGTGGTGGAGCGCCTCCGTCCGCCCCGAAGCTGGATCTGGATCTGTGGGGCGATGTCAGCTCGTGGGACATAAGTGATGACGGGGTGCTATTGGAGGATGTTGACGCCACCTCGACAGATGGAAATGTGACCATCCACATTGCCGAGGGAACAACGGTGCTAGGTCCTGATGGCGAACCGCTGGATGAAATCATGGTGACACCCGTAGACCCACTTCCAACGCCACCAGAGGGCTACCATGTAATTGCTGCCTTTGACTTTGAGCCGGACGATGCTACCTTCGATCCCGGAATAGAGATAACTATAGCCTACGACCCAGAGGCGCTACCCGATGGTGTGGATGAGGCAAATCTGGTCGTCGCTTTCCGCGATGAGGCTACCGGGGAATGGGTATTTGTGACCGGTGTGGTGGATACCGATGCTAATACGCTTACCTTCTCAATCGATCACTTCACCGTCTTTGCCATCCTGGGAGAAATAGCTCCTATTCCTACCCCTACTCCCACTCCCACTCCGACGCCTCCACCCACTCCCACAGAGGTTAACTGGTGGATATGGGGAGGCGTAATCGGTGGCGCGCTCATTCTGTCAATACTGGTCTACTTCCTTGCTACAAGAAGGGCTCGGCGAGCAGTCCCCATCAAGTGGTTGCCACGCCGCTAAAGCAAGTCAAATAATCATGAGCGGTCAAATAGGGGGCAGCAATGAGGCGATGGAAAGGGGCACTAATTAGGCTTGGAGTCACTGCAGCAATAGTTGTCGGCATAATATTAATCCCCGCTGTAAGAAGGGCTCGCAAAGGGATCCCAATCAGGTAGTTGCCGCGCCGCTGTGGGAAGTCAAGTAACCATGGGCAGTCAAACGACCGGCAGTCAGGTCGAAAATAGTGACAAGCGGCGCTTTGGCAGGCGGATTAGATTTTCTGTGGCCGTGCTGGTAGCTCAAGTGCTTCTACTTAGCACGGCCATAGCTTTGTGCATTCAGTTGGCTCTGATCAAAACGTACGGTGAGGTTCACTTCGTGGAACCAAATTCTGCAATCTTAACAGCAGAAATTATCGCTACTATCCTTATAGTCATATATTCCGCTACTGTCTTTGCCCTTCAGTGGAAAAGGCTGGGGGAGAGGCGGGGCGGTGATTAGCAGAGCAAAAGCTTGCTGTTCCCAGTTAGACCGTTGCAAACAGACTCTAGATGACTCGCTCTAGAATGATGATGGCCTCGATGTCCCTGCCTTCAAAACACTTGGCCAGGAGTTCCTCACAATGCTGGTGGTGGATGGTGGGATTCATCCTTTCAATTACATTTTCGCCAATGTCCGGCAGTGCGGGGGAATTCAATCAAATGAGATAAGGGGGAAATCCCTTCCTTGAGCAAGTTATCGCCAACGGCAAGGCTGAAGTATTGCTCTCTTCCGTAGCTTGAGTTGGAGGAGAGTGGCATGCCAGTATCGGCAGAGAAAAATAGCCGTTGGAGGGGCAGTCCTATAGAGCGCCATGAAAATGGACCCTATGGGTCAAAGAAGTTGAGCCATTTGGTATTGAGAATTGCGTTGACATCCCTTGAGATATGCTATAGCATCTTGATAGTCAACATAATCAAATATCTAACCTGAGCGAAAAGGCAAACTCCGTCGAAAGCGGAGGGCGCAAAGCCGCGGGTCTAAGGTTCGCATGAACTATGACAGCTGGGCTGCCTCCAGGTCGTTAACAGTGCTTTCTGGTAGTCCAACTGGAAAGCACTGTTGTCTATGGGGTAATGGAATGAAGTTGGTGTGATTGTCAGCGGTGAAAGGAATAAGGATAAGGCCAGTCACAATCATCTGCGGTTCACAACTAGAATGGAACAGCCGGCGAAGGGGTAAACCCACCGAAAGAGCAAAGCGATGGAATGGCAGCCGATCAATGATGATCTATTACTAAACTCCAACGAGGCGGCTAAATTCTTGAGGGCGAGTCGTGCCAAGCTATATCGGCTAGTTAAGTCTGGTGATATTGTCGGGTACAAGGTTGGTGCTACTTGGGTTTTCTATAAGCGGGACTTGATGGCGTATGTAGCATGTAACCCAACGACTAGGGAGTGGCACCATGGGAAACGCTAAACCGTTGAGATGAGATGAATGAGGATAAAAATAGGACTAATTTCTTAGTGAGGAATACTATGCATCTATTTGGCACCAGCGGCATCAGAGGAATAGTCGGTGAGGACATCACTCCAGAGCTACTTACTGAAATAGCCAAAGCTTTGGCAAGCACTTTGCCCTTGGGCTCGAGAGTGTGCCTGGCCACTGATACAAGGGTAAGTAGAGACATCCTCAAGAATGCAATCATCTCTGGCTTATTACCTTGCGGAATAAATGTAACTGATCTTGGCATTTTACCTACCCCTATCCTGGCCCTGCTGACCAGAGAGTTGGGATTCGATACGGGCATAATGGTTACTGCTTCTCACAATCCTCCCCAGTTTAATGGCATTAAACTATTCAGGGGGGACTCCTTCGGATATTCCAGGAAGGAAGAGGAGCAAATAGAGAGAACATTTCTTACCATGAAGTTTAGGAGAGCAGGCTGGGAAGATAGGGGAGTGTTAACTTCAGGGAATCAGACTATGGAAACCTATTTACGCAGGATTACACACAGTTTGCCGCTTCAAAATAACAATCACCATCTAAAGCTGCTCATCGACTCAGGTAATGGCGCTAGTTCGGGATTTGTTACAGACCTTTTCAAGAGCTTGGGATTCGATGTCATGGCTATTAACGATGAGCCAGATGGCTTATTCCCAGGCAGAGGTCCAGAACCCAGGGAAGATACATTACAAGGTACTGTGGAGTTCCTGAGAAGAAAGAATGCGGATCTGGCTATATGTTTTGATGGTGATGCCGACCGTGTGGTCTTTTGCGACAGAGAGGGCTTTCTGGGCTACAACGAAATGATCGCCTTCATATCTAGGCTGATAATCAAAGACAGTCCCATTAAGAAGGTTGCTACCACAGTGGAGACAGGAAGGTTGCTCGACCTAGCATTGGCAGACCTGGGTGCTGAAGTAGTTCGGGGCCAGGTTGGTGATGTGAGCCTTGCTTACCTTGTGGATGAGATCCGTGCTCCCATTGGTGTGGAGCAGGTCGGTGTCTACATAATGCCAGAGATCGGCCATTACCCTGATAGCATCTTCGCCTCCTTGCTTTTGCTCGCTCGAATAAGTGAGGCAAAGGAAATAAGATCCTTTCTCCAAAGCATGCCCAGGCTCTTTTTCCATAAGACCAAGATACCATGCTCAAACGAGTTAAAACATATAGTTGTGGAAGAGATAGCACTCCTGGCTCACACTTTCGGGGCCGGCCATATTAACGCAACCGACGGCGTAAGATTGGAGTCCGACGATTCTTGGATGTTGATCCGGGCCAGTGGGACAGAGCCAGCAATTAGAGTGATTGCTGAATCGGAGTCAAGTGATAAGACAAGCCAATTCCTGCTCTGGGGAGCTCAACTGGTGGAAGAAACAATCGAAAGGCTGGAGATGATAGCTTGAAGGCAGTTTTTTTGTGCGGTGGTATAGGAAAAAGGATGTTTCCAATAACCGAGGATAAGTTTCTATTGAAGTTCTTAGGTAAAACGTTGCTGGAACATCAAATCGAGCAGGCTAGAGAAGCAGGGCTGAGTGATTTTGTCATTGTGGGAAACCCGGCGAATATCGAGGAAATAGGGCAAATCACCGAGAGCCTTACCGACGTAGACGTTAGGCTTGCTGTTCAGCGAGAACCATTAGGTATCGCCAATGCTTTAGAGAGTGCTAAAGATATGCTGGATGGTAAGCCCATTGTTGTGGTAAATCCCAACGATGTTTTTGATGGCTCAGCTTATGCCGAGATTACACGGGAATGCAGAAGGGGCACTGTTGCCTCTTATATCCTAGCTTACCAGGTAAATAGCTATTTCCCCGGCGGCTATCTTGTGGTAAACGAACAAAATGAGCTTAAGCATATTGTGGAGAAGCCCAGGAGGGGTGAGGAGCCCAGCAATCTGGTGAACATATTGGTTCATCTGCATACTCAGCCGGGTAAGCTTCTCGATCATATAAAGGCAGTTAGTACTGCTTCCGATGATGTCTATGAGCGTGCCTTGGATCGAATGGCCCAGGATGGGTATGGAATCAAAGCGGTGGAGTACCAGGGCTTCTGGGCAGTGCTCAAATATCCCTGGCAAATTTTCACCTTGGTGGATCATTTCCTGAACAGGGTCAAGCGGAGCATTCCTCCCTCAGCGGAGATCTCGGAGAAGGCTATCATAGAAGGCAATGTGCTCATCGAAGATGGGGTGAAGGTGTTGGAGAACGCTGTGATAAGGGGGCCTTGTTATATCGGTCGGAACTCCATCATTGGCAATAGTGTTTTAATCCGGGATCATTGCCATATTGGGCAGAACTGCGCGGTGGGATACGGCACCGAAGTAAAACATTCCTACATCGGGGATGATTGTTGGTTTCATTCCAGTTATATCGGTGATTCTATCATAGGTGATGGCTGTTCATTTGGCGCCGGAACGATAATAGCTAACCTACGCTTTGACGAACGGAATATTGTGACTAGGATCGGAGAGGAGAGGGTAGATACCGGGTTGGATAAATTGGGAGCGATTATTGGCAGCAATTGCAGAACCGGTGTCAATGTGAGCATCATGCCTGGGGTAAGAGTAGGGCCGAACTCAATCATCAGTTCTCACACCTGCCTGACTCAAGAGCTGGGAGCCAATAAGATGATCCAAGCTGAACATACATATAAGGTGGTGGAAAATGAGGTTAAACCGGCTGAGAGGCGCATTGGAGAACTAAGGCACCGGCTGGGGGGATAACATGTGCGGTATTGTTGGATTCGTCAATGAACGGAAGGCAGCTCCTGTAGTGTTGAAATCGCTTAGCAAGCTAGAGTATAGAGGTTATGACTCAGCGGGATTAGCTACTATTGATCGGGGTAGGCTGTGGTTTAAGAAAGATGCAGGAAAACTGGCTGAGGTAAATCAGAAGCATGGCCTCGATAAGCTGCCGGGGAGTGTGGCCATTGGGCATGTCCGTTGGGCAACGCATGGCAGTCCTACTGCCGAGAACGCGCACCCTCATTTAGATTGCAGAGGCCAAATAGCCGTGGTTCATAATGGGATCATAGACAACTATCAGGAGTTGCGCAGCCAATTAGAGCAAAGCCATACCTTCGTATCGGATACTGATACCGAAGTTATTCCTCATCTTATTGAACAGCATATGGAGAATGGGGCCTCACTGGAGAAAGCGGTTATGATGGCCACACAACAGCTACGAGGCTCCTATGCCTTAGTAGTTATTTCAGCCGCAGAGCCGGGGAAGATGGTAGCTATCCGGAAGAACAGCCCATTGCTAGTCGGTGTTGGTGATGGTTACACCTTCCTTGCCAGTGACATTCTTTCCTTTTTGGAGCAGACCAATCGGTTCATTATCCTCGAGGACAACGAGTTGGTGATGGTCAATGAGGGGGGCGCACACTTTCAAAACGGGGAAGCCAAACAAATAGAAAAGGAAATCCATACGGCGGATTGGAGTTCGGAGGAAGCCTCCAAAATGGGGCATGATTTCTTCATGCTTAAAGAGATATTAGAACAGCCTCAGGCAATTCAAAGGTCCCTGATACAAGATGAAAAATTCATTATCGAAGCGGCTATGGATATCCTACGGGCGAGGCAAGTGGTGATAACAGCTTGCGGCAGTTCCCGTTATGCAGCGCTTATCGGGCGGTATCTTTTCTCCAAGTTAGCCAGAAAGTTTTGCGAGGTGGTTATGGCCTCCGAGTTTCACTATTTCACTGATGCCATTGATAAAGATACCCTGGTGATTGCGGTCTCCCAAAGTGGTGAAACTGCCGATGTCATAGAGGGGGTGAGGAAGGCTAAAGCTGCCGGGGCCCAGGTAATCTCTATCGTGAACAAACCAGGCTCCATTTTAGCTCGAATCAGCGACAAGGTTATCTACCTTAATTGTGGACCGGAGGTGTGCGTCGCTGCCACCAAGTCGTTTGTCAATCAGTCGGTAATCTTTTATTTGCTGGCCTTCGCTATGGTCAATCGACTGGAGGAAGCAGTGTATAAGCTCAGAGATGTCTCTAGGGAAATAGAAAAGAGCATCCAGGGGAACGGATCCAAGATAGAGAAGTTATCAAATAGGACTAAGGATTGGGATGATTTCTACTACATAGGTCGAGGAATCAACTTCGCTATCGTCTCTGAAGGGGCGCTGAAGCTGAAAGAGCTTTCTTACATCCACGCCGAGGGCATGCCTGCTGGCGAGCTGAAGCATGGCACCCTAGCTTTAATAGAGGAGGGGACACCGGTGGTTACTGTCTGTCCTCGCGATTATACATTTGTTGAGACCTTGAGCAACGCAATGGAGGCCAAATCTAGAGGCGCCTTCATCATCGGTGTATCTGATGAGAATAACGAGGTATACCATGAGTGGATCGAAATCCCCAAAGTAGAGGAGATTTTCTATCCATTGGTCACCGTGGTGCCCCTTCAGCTCCTGGCCTATCACCTGGCCATCAGCCGGGGCAATGATCCAGACCATCCTCGCAACCTGGCCAAATCCGTTACCGTGAAGTAGGATCGATTATTTGTTAGGAGGATGATGCTCAATAATCTGGCCTTGATCAAAGATAAAGTAATAATGGATGACATGACCAGACATGGCATCATGATGGTCGCCTTTGCCGTAATAGGTGCTTTCCTAAGCTATATGTACCAACTCGCAATGGGTTGGTTGTTAACCCCTGAAGATTACGGAATAGTCATTAGCCTTCTAGCATTGCTGGTAATTGTTTCAGTATTCTCCTCGACCATTGAAACTACGGTAACCAAATTCGTCTCCAAAGAGAGTGCCAGCAACAAACTAGGGAGGGTGAATTACCTGTGGAAATTTACACTGAAGCGAACATTATTGCTTGGGCTGGCAATATTTGCCGTCTTAGCCCTGTTTAGCCCATTGATTTCAAGTTTTCTAAATATAGGTAATAATTGGTATCCCATCATTATATTTTTGTCTTTGGTATTAACCTTCGGTGTTTGTGCCAACTATGGGACTCTGCGTGGACTACAGCGATTCCTACCCCTAGGCATCAGTGGCACTCTGGGGGCTTGTTTGAAGCTTGCCATCGCTGTCGGTCTGGTTTACATGGGATTTAAGGTCAGTGGTGCCTTACTTTCCGTTGCTCTCGCCGCTGTGATTGTGTTCTTTGTAAGCACATATTTTCTAAGAGATTTGCCTAAGGTCGGCAACGAAAAAGTTGAGGTGCGTGGGGTTCGCTCCTATACTGGATTAGCCTTCTTAGCCCTTCTTGCCTTCGCTGTGTTGACCAATATAGATGTCATTTTAGCCAAGCAGTACCTGAGCGCGGTGGATGCAGGCAATTATGCAGCTATCTCAGTCATAGGAAAGTTGGCATTCTTCATCCCTGGAGGGATAGCTGTAGCTATGTTCCCCAAAACCTCCCATCTTTTTGAAGTTGGCGGAGTTCACCGTTTGGTGCTGCGTAAAGCAATATTGCTCACCCTGCTTTTAGCGGGAGTAGTGGTTATCATCTATTGGCTCTTCCCTCAGTTCGTCGTTAACATCCTATTTATGGGGAAGTATCCAGACGCCATTCCATACCTCTTCAAGTACGGGTTGGCGATGGCATTCTTTGCCGTTTCCAGCCTGTTGATGTTCTACTTCCTTTCCTTGAATCGAACCAGGGTGGCTTATCTCCTTATCGGGGCCGCGTTGCTGCAGCTTTGCCTAATAATCCTGTTCCACTCCAGCATCGGCCAGATCGTTAATGTCATGCTCATCTGCGGCGCCTCGTGCCTAGTTCTAATACTTCCGTTCTACTTGAAGGTGAGAAATGATTTCAGTTATAGTGCCGGCCTACAATGAGGCGCAAAATCTAAGCAGAACTATCGAGGAAACGGTGAATATGTTGGAAAGATGTGGCCTGGAATACGAGGTGATTGTAGTCGATGATGGCAGCGCGGATGGCACTTATGAGAAGGCTTTAGCCCTTGCTGAAGAGCATGAGAATGTCAGGGCTTTCGGTTATGTGGAGAATATGGGCAAGGGGCACGCCTTAAAACACGGTTTTCAATTCGCACAGGGCGACCGGGTGCTGTTCCTTGATGCGGATTCAGACCTCCCTCCATCTCAGATACCTAAATTTCTAGATTATATGGGGGAAAACGAGGCTGATGTTGTCATTGGCTCTAAGAGACACCCCTTATCCAAGGTTGAGTTCCCTCTTTCGAGGAGAATTTTAAGCAGAGGCTATAAATCGCTGGTAAGAATCATGTTCAACTTAAATGTTGCCGACACCCAAGTTGGAATTAAGCTGTTCCAGCGGGAGGTTCTAGAGCGGGTTTTTCCCAAGGTATTGGTGAAGAGATATGCCTTTGATCTGGAGTTGCTAGTCAATGCTGCAAGGTCAGGATACCGCATTGCAGAAGCGCCGGTGGAGCTAAACTTCCACGACCACTCAGGGGTCGATTTCAAGGGCATTGGGCGTATCCTCCTGGATACCTTGGCTGTATTCTACCGGATGAGGATTTTACACTACTATGAGAAGGGGTGAGGTGTGAGGGTCACAATCGTCGGCGCTGGCTACGTTGGTCTGGTTACTGGGGCAGGCTTGGCTAAACATGGTAATAAAGTTACCCTCGTTGACATAGATGAACAGAGGGTGAAGATGATAAATCAGGCTAAGCCGCCATTCTATGAGGAAGGGCTTGAACCGCTACTGCAAAATTCAGCGGGGAAGAATTTGAGGGCTACCTCTGACATAAAGGAAGCGATAATCGATGCCGACGTCATTTTCCTCTGCGTTCAGACCTCTTGTCAGGGGAATGGAATTATAGATTTGACTCATATCGAGCAGGCAACAACGGATATAGGCGAAGCTTTTAATGGTAGAGGTGGGCACCCGCTGATAGTGGTTAAGAGCACGGTAGTTCCTGGAACCACTGAGTCAGTGGTAAGCCCGCTTTTAGAGGTTAATTCGGGTAAGAGAACTGGCATGGATTTCGGGCTGGCGGTAAACCCTGAATTTCTGAGAGAGGGCAAGGCGGTAGAGGATCTCCTCTATCCCAATAGGATCGTGGTTGGGGAGTTGAATAAAGAGAGTGGGGATGTTCTGTCTGAGTTATACCGGGATTTTGACGCCCCCATCCTGCGAGTAGATTTGAAAACCGCTGAAATGATAAAGTATGCTTCAAACGCCTTTCTTGCCACCAAGATAAGCTTTATAAATGAGATCGGGAACATTTGTAAAAGGCTGGGCATAGATGTTTATAGGGTGGCCGAAGGAATGGGCCTTGACCCCAGGATTTCTCCTCATTTCCTGAACGCTGGCATAGGCTTCGGTGGTAGCTGCCTGCCAAAGGACGTTAAGTCTCTCATTGGTGCAGCAAAGGAGCTGGGATACCAGCCATCATTGCTGGAGAGCATCATCAAGGTCAATGAGGAACAGCCACTAAAATTAGTGGAGCTTGCGGAGAAAAGGGTGGAGGACCTTGCCCTGAGAAAGGCAGCTGTCCTTGGTCTAGCTTTTAAGTCGGGAACCGATGACATTAGGGAGGCCCCTTCGCTAAAGATAATCGCGGAGCTATTAAGGCGACAGGCCAGTGTTAAAGTCTACGATCCCGTAGCGATGGAGAAGGTGAGGGGGATTTTTGCCGATAAGGTAGATTATGCCGCTAGCGCTGAGGAAGCAGTTTATGAGGCTGAAATGGTTTTTATCATTACTGAGTGGAGCGAGTTCAAGAATCCCAATCTCTACTGCGGCAAGAAGGTATTCGATGGTAGAAGGGTTCTCAACCGCGAAGAAGCAGAAACATTGCATTATGAGGGGATTTGTTGGTGAATTCAAGGGTCTCTATAATCATCCCTTGCCGGGAAATAAATAGCTACGCTAGGGAAAGCATCGAGCATTGCCTATCTCTGGATTACCCCGATTTTGAGGTCCTACTGCTGCCCGATTCAGAGCAAGACATTGACTCTTTAAATGTGAGGGTGATCCCCACCGGCCCCATTGGGCCATCTGAGAAAAGAGATCTAGCGCTGAATCACGCTAGTGGTGAAATCCTGGCCTTTATTGATGATGATGCCTATCCAAGTGAATGCTGGCTAAGGGAAGCTGTTAAGCACTTCAAAGATGATGAGGTTGCTGCTGTTGGCGGTCCAGCGGTCACCCCCCCAGGCGATAGTTTGCTCCAAAAAGCAAGCGGATTTGTCTATTCATCCTTCTTGGGAAGCGGCTCTCTTGGATTCAGATATATCCCAAAGGGGCAGAGGGAGGTCGATGACTATCCCAGCTGCAATTTCGTCATCAAGAGGTCGTTTTTTCAAGAATCAGGCGGATTCAACACCCTATTCTGGCCCGGGGAGGATACCAAGCTTTGTCTCGAGATCACCAATAAGCTTCATAAGAAGATCATCTACGACCCTAGGGTGCTGGTCTATCATCATCGCAGAAGTCTCTTCCGTCCCCATCTTAGACAGATATGGAGCTATGCAGTACACCGCGGCTATTTCGCCAAGAAATTTCCCCAGAATTCCCGCAGGGTTTCTTTTCTTCTCCCTTCTCTCTTTTGCCTGGGTCTTCTCTTTGGCATAGTAGCCTCTTTGTTAAACCCCATATTAAGAATGATATTTCTCTCGGTAATTGCCGTTTACCTATTGGTTGCATTGTGCTCAAGCCTTCAGTCGAAAGATATAAGAATAACGCCACTGATGTTTTCAGGCATAATCACCACCCACCTAACCTATGGCACAGGCTTCATAAAGGGGCTGCTCACTAGGAGACTTGCCCGATGAAGGTTAGCATATCTTATCCTCCAATTGAAAGCACTAAGGGCGTCCCATTGCTGAGCCAGAATCGTCAGTTCCAGTGGTTCAATCACCCCACCTATATCTACCCTATGGTCCCAGCTTATGCGGCAACACTTCTAAGTGAAAATGGCTATGATGTTTCTTGGGATGGTGGCATCGCTGAGGGGCTAACCTTTTCTCAATATATGGGGAGTATTGTAAAGGAGCAGCCAGACCTCATTGTAATAGAGACCAAAACCCCTGTGATCAAAGCTCATTGGGAGATAATCGATGAGATAAAACAGGCCTTGCCCCAAACTAAGATAGTGTTGGTAGGAGACCATGTCACTGCTCTTCCTCGCGAGTCTTTGGAGGAAAGCAAGGTTGACTATGTACTAACGGGGGGGGATTATGATTTCCTGCTGCTAAATTTATGCCATCATCTGAGCAGAGGCAAAGAGCTTGAGCCCGGCATTTGGCATCGGGAGAACGGAGGGATCGAAAGCAGTGGCATATTTGAGCAGAATCACGATCTGAATAGCTTGCCATTTATCGATCGGGGGCTAACGAAGTGGTGGCTCTATAGCGAGAAAAACGGCAACTATAAGGAGTTGCCGGGCATCTATACTATGGTGGGGAGGGACTGCTGGTGGCATAGGTGCACCTTTTGCTCTTGGACTACGCTCTATCCCAAATTCAGGGTGAGAAACCCGGAGAGCCTTCTCGACGAGATCGGCATGCTTATCGAAAAATACAAGGTGAGAGAGGTCTTCGATGATACCGGCACCTTCCCGGTGGGGAGATGGCTGGAGAGGTTTTGCCAAGGCATGATTGACCGAGGCTACAACCGGAAGGTGAAGCTTGGCTGCAACATGAAGTTTGGTGCCCTCGACCAAGACCAATATCATCTGATGAAAGAGGCTGGCTTCAGGTACTTGCTTTTTGGTCTGGAATCTGCCAAGCAGGAAACACTGGATAGGCTAAATAAGGGGATAAAGGTCAGTGATATAGCAGAGGGCTGCAAAATGGTCAAAAGGGCTGGGCTGGAGCCCCATCTGACCATAATGGTCGGCTATCCCTGGGAGACGAAAGAAGATGTGATGGCGACCATTGAGCTAGCCAAGAATTTGTTCAATAAGGGCTACGCTGATACTTTGCAGGCGACCATTGTAATACCCTATCCAGGTACCCCCCTTTTCCGATACTGCCAAGAGAATAACCTGCTTTCCACTCAAGATTGGGATGATTATGACATGAGGAAGGCAGTAATGAAGACGGCATTAACCGATGAGAACATAAAAGAGGCCAGTCAGCAGCTGTACAAGGCTTTCTTTACCCCGAGGTATGTCTTTAGAAGGTTGACCTCGATCAGAAACTTAAACGACTTGAGATTTATCATTCGAGGTCTCAGAGCAATCTTTGGTCATTTAAAGGATTTCGCGCCTTAGGGTTATCGTATGAGAATTCTAGTAACGGGTTCCAGCGGTACAATCGGCACCAGACTTTTTGAGCAATTGGTCAGGCATCATGAAGTTATAGGAGTCGACAGTAGACAAAATAGGTGGCACCCATACCTTAATGACCATACAATCAATGCAGATTTGAGAAAAGAAGAGGAGATATCTAGGTTACCCGAAAACATTGATTTGGTTATCCACCTTGCCGCCAATGCCAGGGTCTACGAGCTGGTCAAAGAGCCAAGACTGGCCTTGGATAATATGCTCATCAATTTCAATGTTTTAGAATTTATTAGAGAAAAGGGTGTAAATAGGATGATCTTCGCCTCCTCTAGGGAAACTTATGGCAATATAAAAGCGCAGGGGGCAATAACTGAGGAGATGGCGAGAATTGAAAATTGTGAAAGCCCCTATTCGGCATCGAAGGAAGCTGGTGAGGCTCTGACTCATGCCTACAGCAGGGTATATGGTATGGAATTTATTATGGCGAGGTTTTCCAATGTCTATGGTATGTATGACGACTCCGATAGGGTGATCCCGCTATGGATCAGGCAAACGCTAAAGGGCGATGATTTGATAGTCTATGGCCAGGACAAAGTCCTTGATTTCACCTATATCGATGACGCCACCGACGGCATTATCAGGATGATAGATAGATTTGATAATGTGAAGGGGAACACCATTAACATAGCCTATGGCAGGGGAGTAAGCCTCGTGAGCGTGGCTCAGGGTATAAGGGAGCTGCTTAAGGCTAATAATGAAATCGTAATTGAGGAAAGCCGGCCTGGAGAGGTTTGGAGGTTTGAAGCGGACCTATCAAGAGCCAAAACGCTTCTTGATTGCCAGCCGAAGGTGGGAATAGAGGATGGGCTGAAGAGAACGATAGAGTGGTATAGAGGCTTCTACCAGGCTAATTAACAGAGGCAAAGATTATGCAGGTGGTTTTGTTCAATTCTCCGGTTATAAGTAGTAAGGAAGATGTTATAGAGATGAGTGGGGGATGTCCCAGGATAGGGATAGCATCTATAGCTGCCTATCTACTGGAGAATGGCATAGATGTTAGCATCGTAGACCCAGAGGTGGAGGGCTTAAATCTAGGTGAGATTCAAAGAATACAGCCAGAAATTGTAGGTATTCCAGCATATACGGAGGAGGTTTTTGACGCTGCCATTATAGCCAAGTGCGTAAAGGAAATCTCTCCGGGTACTATAGTGGTAGTAGGCGGTCCTCATGCCTCTGCCATCCCTGAGGAAACGCTAAAGGAGTTCGATTCTTTTGATATAGCAGTGGTTGGCGAGGGCGAATTCGCTCTCCTTGATATAGCACTCAAGAAGCCGCTGGAGATGATACCGGGCATCGTCTATAGAGATGGGTCAAGCATCAAGTATAACCAGGCTCGCCATGAGATTTCCGATTTAGACTCACTGCCCCTACCTGCATGGCACCTTTACCGCTTGAACGCCTACAGGGGTAGGGAGTTATCCTCCGGCTTTGCCAGGAGAAATAGGCACCTGGAATTACCGGTTGAGGGAGCTAGGGGCTGCCCATTTGGCTGCGTGTTTTGCTTTAGAATAGCTGGTAGGCGGGTCAAATTCAGGTCACCTAAAAGGGTGGTCGACGATGTGAAGAGGTGTGTTCATGAGTTCGAAGCGGAGCGAATCTACTTTGTGGAAGGGACTCTCGCTGTTAATCGGGATTTAACAGTTGAGGTTTGCGATGAGATTATAAATAGCGGCTTACACAGGGAAATCACCTGGTCTGCTGGTCCTAGGATTGACACCGTTGACTTCGAGCTTCTAGGAAAAATGAAAAGGGCCGGGTGTGACTTCCTCGGGTTTGGGGTGGAATCCGGCGACCCTCAAATCTTGAAATTGATAGGCAAGAATACGTCAATGGAGCAGGCAATCGAAGTCTTTAAAATGTGTAAGAAGCTAAGGATCAAAACGGAGGCTAACTTCATTATTGGCCTCCCCGGGGAGACAAAGGAGAGCATCTTGAAGACTATTGAGTTAGCAAAAAAATTGGAGGCGGACTACGCCAATTTTGCTATTCTGGTGCCCTTCCCTGGCACCGAGGTCTATAAAATGGCGTGCGATGGCCCTGGGGATATCAAGATTAAGTCCAAAGACTGGAAGCTCTATGGAAAACAAATGGGGGAGGCTTTAGAGCACGCCAATTTTCCCCCAGGGGAACTAAAGAGGCTACAGATGAAGGCCTACAGAGCGTTTTACCTTCGCCCGAGCAAGGTTCGGAGCCTTGCTGGTCGGGTATCACCGGGCAGGATAGTTTACGGGCTGAAACATCTTAGATAGTTGCGATAGGAGGCGATAGATGAGGATTTATAGAAATTTTTGCCAGGAGGGAAGATGAAGATATTAGTAACCGGTGGCTGTGGCTTCATCGGCTCCCATCTTGTTGATGGGTTAATCGAGAATAATCATGAGGTTAGGGTTCTCGATAGCCTGGAATATCAGGTGCATGAGGGGGGAATCCCCGATTATCTCAACCCAGGGGCTGATTATATATTTGGGGATGTAAGGGATGAGGAAGTGCTGAAGAGGGCGCTTGCTGGAGTCGATGTAATTTTTCACCACGCGGCGGCTGTTGGCGTTGGTCAATCAATGTATGAAATTGCAAAATACACCGATTCCAACATATTAGGGACGGCAAAGCTTTTAGACGCATTAGTCAATCATAATCATCATGCCTGCAAGATGATTATAGCTTCCTCTATGTCTATCTATGGGGAGGGAGCTTACAGGTGCGATGATTGTGGCGTAGTCTATCCCAGGTTAAGAGCCTCGGAGAAACTCAAAAGCAAGGATTGGGGAATGAGGTGTCCTAAGTGCCAGAAACCGGTTGAGTGTATGCCAACAAACGAGGATAAACCCTTATTTCCCACCTCCGTTTATGCCATAACTAAAAGGGATCAGGAGGAGATGTGTTTAACTATAGGGAGGGCTTATGGGCTTCCTACTGTGGCATTGAGATATTTCAACGTTTATGGTTCGAGACAGAGCCTGAACAATCCCTATACCGGCGTTGCTGCCATCTTTGCCTCACGAATTAAGAACGATAATCCACCACTCATTTTTGAGGATGGTCTGCAATCGAGGGATTTCATCAATATTAAAGATGTAGTTCAGGCAAATCTCTTGGTCATGGAGAAGAGCGAGGCAAATTATGAGGTGTTCAATGTAGGCACAGGCAAACCCAGTGCGATATTGGATATCGCCAAACTCATACTCAAACTATACGGCAAGAGGCTTGAACCACAAGTGGTGGATAAATATCGGACTGGTGATATTCGGCATTGTTATGCAGATATTTCCAAGATAAGGAAGCTCGGATTTGAACCGCGTGTCGATTTAGATCAGGGTATGAGGGAACTTGTCGCCTGGGGTAGTGCTATCGAGGCTGAAGACAGGACGGAACAGGCTCAACAGGAGCTCAGGGAAAGGGGGTTGGTGGAGATATGAGGATTCTCGTCACCGGTGGTGCTGGATTTATAGGTTCACATATAGCCGAGCATTATGCCAATAGAGGGGATGATGTTGTTTGCTATGACAACCTTTCTCGGGCAAATCTTTTAGCAAAGTCGCTCAACTCAACCTACAATTGGAATTATCTCAAGGGTTTTTCTAATGTGAGGTTGATAAAGGGCGATGTCAGGGACTTAGAAGGGCTTAAAAAGGTGGCTAAAGATGTTGATGCCATAATCCATACCGCCGCTCAAACAGCAGTTACCACCTCTATCGAGGATCCGAAGACCGACTTCGAGGTCAATGCTTTGGGGACTTTCAATATCCTCGAGGCGGCTCGATTATCGAATAGCGGGCCATTAGTTATTTATTGCTCCACGAACAAGGTTTATGGGAAAAACGTGAACAAGGTCAGTGTTATAGAAAAAGAGAGCAGGTATGTTTTTAAGGAAAAATTCAAAAAGGGGATAGCAGAGACTGTGCCCATTGACCTCTGTGAGCATACCCCCTATGGCTGCTCCAAACTGAGCGGTGATTCATATGTTCAAGACTACGGTCATCTATATGGGCTGAAGACTGGTGTTTTTCGGATGTCCTGCATCTATGGCACAAGGCAGTTCGGTGTTGAGGACCAGGGCTGGGTTGCTTGGTTTGCCATCGCAACTATATTGGGACAGCCGATAACTATTTATGGTGATGGAAAACAGGTTAGAGATGTCCTATATGTTGATGATTTGGTAAGTGCTTTTGATTCGTTCATCGCCGGCGATTTGAGGCACGAGGTGTTCAATATCGGTGGTGGCCCTGAGAATACAATGTCATTGCTGGAGCTTTTAGATTTACTGGAGAAATTGACCGGGAAAAGAAGCGAGATAAAATTCGCCTCTTGGAGACCATCAGATCAAAAGGTTTACATATCGGATATTTCCCAGGCGAAGATTAAGCTGAATTGGGAGCCAAAAATAAGTCCAGATCAGGGGGTTGAAAGGCTTGTAGCCTGGGTTCGGCAGAATGGAAGTATCTTGAAGGGATAGCAAACAGCGAGGCATTGAGCAGAGGCGTGGCAAAGATGAAGATTCAAATAGCCAATCCTCAAATCAATGATGAGGAGATCGAGCAAGTAATCTCGGTATTGAATTCCAAGACAATTGCGCAGGGTGCGAAGGTAGAGGAATTTGAGGAATTATTTGCCGAATATATCGGGGTGAAGTATGCCATAGCGGTAAACTCAGGCACTGCCGCTCTACATATTTCCTTGCTTGCCCATGAGATTGGCATAGGAGATGAGGTAATTACCACGCCATTTAGCTTTATAGCTACAGCAAACTCCATCCTATATACAGGGGCGAAGCCGGTGTTCGTCGATATCCGGAATGATGATTTCGATATCGATGTTGAGCGGGTCGAGCAAAAACTCACAGCCAAAACAAAGGCTATCCTGCCCGTCCATTTATTCGGTCAACCAGCAGATATGAAAGCAATAATGGAAATAGCGAGACAGTACAATCTTATAGTAATTGAGGATGCCTGCCAGGCACACGGTGCAGAGTACAAGGGGAAAAAGGTGGGAACGTTTGGCACCGGTTGTTTTTCCTTTTATCCAACAAAGAATATGACCACTGGTGAGGGGGGGATGGTAACCACTGACGACGATGAAGTAGCTAAACGAGCCAGGATGATTAGAAATCACGGCTCAGAGGTGAGATATCACCACGAATTGATGGGATATAACTATCGAATGACGGATATCGCTGCGGCAATCGGGATTTGTCAGTTAAAGAAGCTGGATCGGTTCAATAATATGAGAATAGAAAATGCTGAGTTTTTGACTGGAGAGATCGGTAATATCAGGGGACTGGTCCCGCCCTATATCAAACCACACATAAAGCACGTTTTCCATCAATATACAATGAGGGTAACGGACGATTTCACCATGTCGAGGTATAAGTTAGCGCATGAGTTAGCTGGGAGGGGCATAGAAACCGCCATCTACTATCCCATGCCAATACACAGACAACCGCTTTATCAGAATTTAGGTTACCAAGACCAGCTTCCAGTCTCAGAAAGGGTTGCCCGGGAAGTACTCTCATTGCCAGTCCATCCCGCTTTAACTAGGGAGGATTCAAAATATATATCTCAGGTATTACATGACCTTGTCCTTGACCTTATTAAGGAGAGGGTATGAAAAGGATACTGGTTACCGGCGCTGGTGGTTCAGCGGGAATAAATTTTATCGATAGCCTCAGGATGGCGGCCGAAAGTATGCATATTGTGGGCACAGATGTTAATAAATGGCATCTTGAGCTGCCGGATGTAAATAGTAGATATATCCTACCCAGATGCACAGGTAAGGATTACATAGACAAATTAAATCGAATGATAGAAAAAGAAAAGGTGGAGTTCGTTCATCCCCAACCAGACGTCGAAGTCAAAGTTATTTCTGAAAATAGAGACAAGATCAATGCACTTACATATTTACCGCAGGATAAAACAATAGAAATCTGTCAGAATAAGTTGAAACTCAATGAGTTTTTGGCAAAAAAAGATATTCCTGTACCTAAGTCGACCCCGATAAAAAGGGTGGAAGATTTAAGGGAAGCCGTGAATGAGTTCAAGTGGAGGCATCGAAAGATATGGCTAAGGGCAATAAGAGGAGCAGGCGCGAGAGCTTCGCTCCCAATACAGGCAGCAGAACAAGGGGAAATGTGGATAGATTATTGGGAAAAAACAGCGGGGTTAGGCTATGGCGATTTTATGGCTGGAGAATTCCTCCCCGGAAAGGAATTCGCCTTCCAAAGTCTGTGGGAAAATGGCGAAATCATTACTTCAGCAGCAAGGGAAAGGTTGGAGTATATCTTTGGGGAATTAACCCCCAGCGGCCAATCCTCCTCTCCTTCGGTGGCGAGGGTTGTGCAGAGGGATGATGTAAATGCAATTGCTACTAAAGCTATCCTCGCTATAGATAATAAGGCAACTGGTGTTTTCTGTGTGGATTTGAAGGAGAATATTGAAGGTATCCCATGTATTACAGAGGTAAATTCAGGAAGGTTTTTTACCACTAGCAATTTCTTTGCCAGCTTGGGAGCAAATATGCCATATATCTATATAAAAATGGCATACAAAGAAGAAATACCAGAATTACCGAAGTATGATGCTGCCCCAGATAGCTGTTATTGGATAAGGTTAATGGATAAAGGCCCTTTACTGATTAAAGAGGGGACGTGGAGAAGCAGGATAATATAAAAGCAATCATATTTGATTTAGATGGGACTTTACTGAATATGCATGATAGATATGCTGCTTCCTACGTTATGGCATTTGAAGAAATGCATGTCTCAGGAATGAATATATATTCAAAAGAGATTACACAAATGAGAAGAGCGGGGATGTCTGGGTTGGAGATTATTAAACGGATAGCCCCGAATATCGATGAAGAGGTGTTAATAAAGGTTGATGAATCAAGGCGGAGAATAGTAGAAGAAACTAGCTTGCTTGATACGGATTATCCTATTCCAGGTTTAGAGGAGCTTTTAAAAAATTTGAGAAAGGAGAACATCAAGCTTGCAGTCCTCACAATGCGTAGAAGAAGAAGCGATGTAGAGCGACAACTGGAGAAATTTTCACTCCTATATTATTTTGACCGGATTGTTGTTACCGAAGAAAAGCACAAGGGATTAACGGAAATACTGGATGAATTCGGTGTCAAACCGGAAGATACTATACTCGTTGGTGATACCGAGGATGACATAAAAGCTGGATATATAGTCGGTGTAGCCACAGTTGGTGTTCTCAGTGGTTTGGGTGGTCGAAGCTTGCTGGAAAAGGAGAACCCCAGCCTAATACTGGACGATATCACCAAGCTGAAGTTGGAACCAGGGTGAAGGTGAAATATGAAGATAAAGGTGGGCGTAATCGGTGTTGGTACCATGGGGCAGCACCATGCCCGGGTTTACGCTGAGTTCCCAAGTGTAGAGCTGGTTGGCGTCGCCGATGTAGATGGTGTGCTAGCCCACTCCGTCGCCGAGAGATTTCGCACCACAGCTTTTACCGATTATAAAGAGCTTCTCAAGCAAGGTGTAGACGCGGTAAGCATTGCCGTTCCCACCTCTTTTCATAAAAAAGTTGCTGTAGAGGTGGCTGAGGCTGGGGTAAGCATGCTGGTGGAAAAACCCATTGCTGATACCATTGAGAATGCTAAGGAGATAATTAGGAGAGCTGAAGGGAATAAGGTGAAGCTCATGATTGGGCATATTGAGCGGTTTAACCCAGTCATACCGGTTATAAAGAAGAGCATTGAAAATACTGACGTAATTTCAATTGATATCACAAGGGTTGGACCGATACCGCCAAGGATCCGGGACGTCGGCGTGGTCATCGATTTAGCAACCCACGACATAGATCTCATTAGGTATTTGGCGAATTCAGAATCCAAAAGGATATACGGCTTGGCCTCAAAGTGTCTATCAGAGAGGGAGGATATTGCCATCTTATCCTTTGAAATGGAAAATGGGATTTTGGCTCATATAACCACAAATTGGCTGACACCTTATAAAGTGAGAGAGATCAACATCTATACCAAAACAAAGCTCGTAAAAGGCGATTTCATCGACCAGAAGGTGTCAGAGTTCAGTAATTGCGGTGAGGACAATGGCTATCTGGTGAAAGAGCTAAACGTTCCCTATGGTGAGCCTTTGAAGTTGGAATTGGAATCATTTATAGAAACTATTGCTGTTAATAAGCAGCCCCCGGTAACCGGACACGATGGGCTAACGGCATTAGGAATTGCTTTGAAATGTTTAGCCAAGAAGGAATGAAAATGGCTGAGTCCAAAACGCCACTGGTATCGATAATAGTGCCGACATTTAATTCAGCGAGGACTATCGGGGTTACCCTAGAGGCTATCCGGCAGCAGACGTATCCCAGCATCGAAACGGTTGTGGTCGATAACTATAGCGCTGATAACACAAGGGAGATTGCTCGAAAATATGGGGCAATGGTCTATCAGGTGGGTCCGGAGAGAGCTAGTCAGGACAACTATGGTGTTAAAGAGGCGAATGGGGAATTTGTTTTTATCACCGGCTCCGACATGATAATAGACCGAGACTACATAGAACAAGCAGTGTCAAAATGTATCAGAGACGAATATGATGCTATTTATGCATCAGTTATTACTGAGGGAGATGGTTTCTGGGCAAAGGTCAAGGGGCTGGAGAGGTTGACCTATATTGGGGATGATTTTTTCGAGTCAGCCCGATTTTTCAGGAGGAGGGTATTTCTGGACTTGGGCGGGTATGATGAGACTTTGGTGCTCAATGCTGATGATTATGATATGCAGCATCGGCTGGATATGGCAGGATATAGAACCGGCAGGATAACGGCTGTGGAGAGGCACACCGATGAACCAACATCACTAAGACAATTGGCGCAAAAGAGTTACTATTATGCCAAATTTGCCAAGAGGTATATAGGAAGATATCCAGCCCATGCCACAAGACAATTATTCCCAATTCGCCTGCCATTTATCCGTCATATCGATATCCTACTTAAAGACCCAGTACATTTTTTAGGTCTTATTGCCTTTAAAGTGGTCCAGTACTCGGCTGCCTTCTGTGGTTTTATAGTCAGCCTTGTGAGTAAAGAGCAACTCGATCAAAGTATGCACCAGAGAATATATGGAGCTGGGGCCGAGGATGAAAATCTACGGGATGAGCAAGAGAAAGATAGTTAACGCCCTCCGTAATGGAGAAATTACCATTGTAGTCTATGGTCTGGGCAAGATGGGATTGCCATTAGCTGTAGTTTTCGCTGAAAAGGGCGCCACGGTTATCGGCGTAGATATAGATGAGAACGTAGTTGCAATGGTAAACAAAGGCATTAATCCAATAAAGGAAGAGAATGGGCTGGATGAGCTCCTGGCGAAAAGTGTGAGAGATAACGGGTTAATTGCTACCTGCGATCCTATTAAAGCAGCAAAAGATGCCGATGTGACGATAATTATTGTCCCTACCTTCCTCAATAGAGACAGCACCCCTGATTTGGAGCCTGTCAAATCGGTCTGTAGGAGCATCTCCAAGGGAATTGAGGCAGGAGATGTCGTGATCCTTGAAAACACAGCTCCACCTGGCACAACAGATACAGTAGTGCAACCGATTCTTGAGGAAAGCGGTCTGAAAGCGGGAAGAGATTTTGGGCTGGCTCATTGTCCGGAGAGAACCTACTCCGGCAGGGCGATAAAGGATATCATGGGCGATTTGAACCCCAAGATAGTGGGCGCTATCGACAGCGAAACTACTCAAGCGGTTGAGGCCCTTTACTCCGTAGTGAACAAGAGGGGCGTTATTTGCCTCGATGATGCCAAAACTGCCGAAGCGGTAAAAGTATTTGAGGGTATCTATAGGGATGTCAATATAGCGTTAGCTAACGAGTTGGCAATGGTCTGCCAGGAACTTGGGATCGATGCTGTGAGTGTCTTCAATGCTGCGAATACAGATAGTTGTTGTCACATTCTCATGCCAGGCTCTGGCGTTGGTGGGCATTGCATCCCCGTATATCCCTATTTCATCCTTAATAATGTAAATCGGGAGTGTAAGCTAATTGCCACTGCGAGAGAAATAAATGACTCTATGACAGCTCACATGGTGGAATTGGTGACCGATGGCCTAAAAGAAATCAGAAAAGAGGTCAGCGATTCCGAGATTCTCGTATTGGGACTTTCCTTTCGAGGCGATGTTAAGGAAACAAGAAAATCCCCGGCAATTCCGATTATCGAAAGGTTAAAGGTGCTCAAGGCAAAGGTGTACTGCTATGACCCATTATTCAGCAAGGCTGAGGTAGAGAAATTCAATGTCCAATATAAAAGTGATTTCAGAAAATTAGATTGCATTGTGATAGTATCGGATCATAAGGAGTTTAGAGGTTATGATTGGGACAAAATCGGTAGTGAAATGCGAAACAGGGTGATTGTGGATGGAAGGCAAATAATCGATCCGGCTGAAGTCAGGGGTATGGGCTATATTTATAGGGGAGTGGGACACCTCTGATTAACGGGGGTTAGAATGGTGGCTGAGACAGTTCTGCTGACCGGTGTCGCTGGCTTTATACCAAGCCATGTGGCTGAACATTTGCTGAGCGATGGCTATAAGGTAATCGGCGTGGACGATATGAGCAACGGCAAAATGGAGAATTTGCGATCCTTCATAGATAATGTGGGTATGAGATTCATTAGAGAAGATATCCGAGATAGGGAGTTTATGCTGTCCCTAGTCAAGGAATCAGACTATATCATTCATGGTGCAGTGAGGGGGGTAGCGAAATCAGTTGATGACCCTTTCACCGACCTGGATGTCAATACTACAGGGACCCTGGGTTTATTACAGTTGTGTCTCGATAGTAATGTAAAAAAGTTCATATACCTCTCTTCGGCATCAGTATATGGAAATCCGGCTAAACTGCCGGAATCTGAGGACGATCCCCTAGTGCCAATGAGTCCTTATGGTGTTTCAAAGTTAGCTGCTGAACGATATTGCATGGTTTATCACAAAATATATGGTCTACCTGTGGTTTGTTTGAGGTATTTCAATAACTACGGGCCGAGACAGAAACCTGACTCAATATATGGGGGGGTTGTCTCCATTTTCATAAGTCAAGTTCTTAATGATGAAACACTCACTATCTATGGTGATGGACAGCAGACCAGAGACTTTACCTACATTTCGGATACTGTTGATATGACCTGCTCATGTTTGAAGAGGCAGAATATCATAGGGCAGGTGTTCAACATCGCCTCTGGCATTGAGGTCTCCATCAATGATTTAGCAACTAAGATAATCGAGGTATCGGGCAATAGCGGAGTCAGATTAGAACATATAAATGGGCGCACAATAGATAATGTAAGGAGAAGGGTTGGTGATATCAATAAAGCAAGGGAATTTCTAGACTATGGGCCTTCCATTTCCTTAGAAGAGGGATTAGCCAGGACTTGGCGATGGTATAAATCGCAGAATGGCAATTGAGCAGCTCAGGCAGGGAAGTGTGGAGAAGAAAAAATGGCATTCACGATAAACATAATAGCCAATGCGATGACCCGATCTGACTCATTGAGTGGCGGCGATAGGATTTTCATTGAGTGCGCTCGAAGATGGGCCGAGCGAGGAAATATCGTAAATATATTCACTACCGAAGATGGTTTGAAGGTTTGCCAGCGTCAGAATTTAGTGAATGCAAACTATTTCCTTCTGCCATCAGTGAGATTTAGGGGACTGGGCATTTTTTATTTATATATTATGCGTACTATTAAGGCATGTTTTAAGTTTTCTCGGATTTCCTTCGAGGATTCGGTTGTTTATTCCTCCAGCGATTTCTGGCCCGATTCCATACCTGCTTTCGTGCTGAAGAGGAAATCAAAAAATTCAGAGTGGGTGGCATGCTTTTATCTCTTTGCCCCAAGCCCATTCAAGAGTTCATCTGACATAAGGTATCGGGGCGGTTGTGCACCCTTTAGCTTGAGAAATTTGGCTTATTACTTCTCTCAGAGGATCGCTTACTGGCTCATAAGACGATACGCTGATCGCATTGTTGTCACTAATCAATTGGACAAGGATATCTTTATAAAGAGCGGAATATCTCCAACTGTAGTTATCCCTGTTTATGGTGGGGCTGACATAAAGTCCATCTCGCAGATGGCCTCCAGCCAAGACTTCATTTATGATGGCTGTTTTGTCGGTCGCCTACATCCACAGAAGGGTCCTTTAGAGCTGATTAGAATTTGGGATTTGGTGTGCAAAGTGAGCCCAGGGGTAAAATTGGCCTTGATTGGCAATGGCCCATTGGAGAACGGGGTTAAGAATGAAATCAAAACAAGGGGCTTGGAGGGAAATATTGACGTGCTGGGATATGTGGACGGGGATGATAAATACAAAATCCTGAAATCGAGTAGGGTTTTTTTACATACCCCTATCCTTGATACTGGAGGCATGGCGGCTGCCGAGGGGATGGCT
>Ga0209635_10000388_pt1 | contig 29407 bp, 17 predicted proteins | sample DeeMarSWOR230_32_FD_187463 | JGI IMG/M metagenome (GOLD analysis project Ga0209635, IMG submission 187463) | Marine sediment microbial communities from White Oak River estuary, North Carolina - WOR-2-30_32 (SPAdes) (version 2) | ecosystem: Environmental > Aquatic > Marine > Intertidal zone >...
CCCGCACAATGGAGTCATCGCAGAGGACAATCCTCTTATCCCTCAGCGCATATCTCAGGACAGAGAGCTTCTTTTTGGCCATCCTGTCCCGATCTTCCTGGGTTAACTGGGTATAGCTTCGGTCAGCATATCTATTGTAGAGGAAGACCTCCTGGTAGGGCAATTCGGATACCATGTGATATCCGAGGGCGTGTCCGATACCTGACAGGGGCACCGGTGCTACAAGGTCGGCCTGAATGCCGCCTTCTTCTCTATCCCTTTCTGCCAGACTCTTCCCGAGGTTGTTTCGGGCCTCTTGGACATAGAGTCCATCAATCTTGCTATCCATGCTGGCCGTGTATGCCCATTCAAAGGCACAGTGGGCTCTCCTCGGGCTTTTTAATTGACGCTTGGTCTCAAATCCCTTTTCGGTGATAAAGACAATCTCCCCTGGTCTCACGTCTCTCAGGTGATATACCCCTATGTTCTGAATAGCCCTAGACTCAGAGCTGACAAGATAATTTCCAGATCCCTCTCCCAGAATAAGGGGTCTAAATCCGTAGACATCTCTGGCAGCGTATACGCCGTCTTGAGCCAGAACGACAAGGGAGTAAGAGCCTTTTATCTTTTCAGCCAGCATGGAAATCCCCGTGATTATGTCTTTCTCTTGCAAGATAAGCTTGGAGATGATCTCAATATCCAGGCCATGGTAAAAGGCTTCTCCCCTGTCCTTCATCTCCGTAAGCAAGGCCTCGCTATTTATGATGTTGCCGCTAAAGGCAACCGCTATCTCACCTACTGCCCCCTGCCACATCATGGGCTGCCTTTCCTTAAGGCTTACGTGACCAATACCCATGTTGCCCTTAAAGGTCTCTAATTCACGGGAGGCAAAGGTATTGCCCACCTGCCCATAATGGGTAATCAGATATATTCTTCCTCCACCGCAGGTGGCGATACCACAGAACTGCTGCCCCCTGTGCTGCAGGAAGTCAAGGCCTCTGTAGATATCTTCAACACAGTCCCTGTCCTTCACAATGCCAAACACGCCGCAGTTTTCGCCTCTTGATTTCACTGAGTGCTTCCTCCTTGATCCGCCGAATGGGAATTGATGTCCATATGGTAGGTTTGAAGTGACTTGACAGACCCATGATCCTTTCGGTAGGCCTGGATGCCCCTCGCAGCAGCCGCAGCTGCTGCGAGGGTGGTGATATAGGGGACCTTGTATTTGACCGCAGACTTACGGATATATGAATCGTCGTATTTGCTTAATTTACCACTCGGTGTATTTATAACTAACTGGATCTCACCGTTTTTTATGGCATCTACGATGTTTGGTCTCCCTTCATGTAACTTGAGTATATGTTCCGATTCAATCCCGTGCTCCGCGAGGAATCTATGGGTTCCCTCGGTAGCCTTGATCTTAAAGGCGAGTTCCTTGAATCGTCTGGCGATTTCCGGAACTGAGGATGTGTCTTTTTTCAATACGGTAATTAACACGCTTCCTTCGGCAGGGAGCCGCTGTTGAGTAGCCTCCTGGGCTTTAAAGAAGGCCAGTCCAGGATTTGCTGCGAGGCCGAGAACCTCTCCAGTGGACCGCATTTCGGGGCCCAAAAGGGGGTCAACCTCAGGGAACATATTGAAGGGAAAGACCGCCTCCTTAACCCCGAAGTGAGGGATGGGCCTTTGTTTGAGGTTAAGGTCGGCAATCGTCTTGCCGAGCATGAGTTCAGTTGCCAGTCGGGCCATAGAGACATTACAGACCTTGGAGACGAGCGGAACAGTTCTCGATGCGCGGGGGTTTGCCTCAAGGACGTAAACAGTATCGTTGGCGATGGCATATTGTATGTTGAGGAGACCGACGACGTTGAGTTCTATAGCTATCTTTTTGGTGTATTCGTTGATGGTATCAACGTGCTTTGCCGGGATGCTGATGGGCGGAATTATGCAGGCGGAATCGCCCGAATGGACGCCGGCGAACTCTATATGTTCCATGATAGAGGGTACGAAGGCCTGTTTTCCGTCTGCCAAGGCATCGGCCTCCGCTTCGATAGCGTTTTCCAAGAATTTATCGATAAGAATTGGCCTTTCGGGCGTCACACCAACAGCGGCTGCCACATAGTGCCTGAGCATCTCCTCATCGTAGACGACCTCCATTCCCCTTCCGCCGAGCACATAGGAGGGCCTGACCATGAGGGGATATCCTATCCTTTCCGCGATAGCCAGTGCCTCATCCAGGGTGCTGGCCATATCGGACTGCGGCTCCGGAATGCCGAGCTCTGCCATCCTATTTCGGAAGCGATCCCTGTCCTCTGCCAGATCAATACTCTCTGGAGATGTTCCAATGATCTTGACCCCAGCCTCGGCCAGCTCATTAGCGATATTGAGCGGCGTCTGCCCTCCAAACTGGACAATTACCCCCTCTGGTTGCTCCTTCTCGTATATGCTTAGTACATCCTCAACCGTGAGAGGCTCAAAGTAAAGTCGGTCAGAGGTATCGTAGTCAGTTGAGACCGTTTCAGGATTGCAGTTGACCATAATTGATTTATAGCCCAGATCGCGTAAGGCAAAGGCGGCATGAACGCACGTGTAATCAAACTCTATTCCTTGACCAATCCTGTTTGGCCCGCCTCCCAGGATCATGATCTTACGACCACCTTCTCTTTCCACCTTGTCCGGTGCATTGTAGGTAGAGTAGTAGTAGGCTGCGTTCTCGACCCCGCTGACAGGGACAGGCTCCCAGCCCTCTACTACACCAAGGGCGGTCCGCCGCCTCCGCATATCCCTCTCCGGGACTTTAAGAAGCTGTGCCAGGTAGCGGTCCGCGAACCCGTCCTTCTTAGCCTGGATTAGGATGTCATCAGGGAGCCCTTTCCCTTTGAAGGTGAGGATCTTTTCCTCGAGCTCAACGAGCTCTTTCATCTGCTCAATAAACCAGGGCTTGATATAGGTCTTGTTGTAGAGCTCCTCTATAGTCGCACCCTTCCTCAGTGCCTCATACATAATGAACTGTCGTTCGCTTGATGGCTCGGTTAACAGATCCATCAGCTCATCAAGGGGTTTTTCATGGAAATCCTTAGCAAATCCAAGCCCATAGCGGCTATTTTCGAGTGACCTGATCGACTTCTGGAAGGCCTCTTTATAGGTTCTACCGATGCTCATCACCTCCCCGACAGCCCTCATCTGGGTACCGAGTTTGTCTTCTGCACCCTCAAATTTCTCAAAACCCCACCTGGCAAACTTCACCACAACGTAATCCCCTGAAGGCGTATATTTGTCTAGTGTTCCACCGCGCCAGTAGGGGATCTCATCCAGCGTCATGCCAGCAGCTAATAGTGTTGAGATGCGGGCAATAGGGAAACCAGTTGCCTTGGAGGCGAGGGCCGAAGATCGTGAGGTCCGTGGGTTGATCTCAATGACGACAAGGCGGTCGGATTTCGGGTCATGGGCGAACTGGATGTTGGTGCCGCCTATTACCTGGATTGCCTCCACGATTCTATATGAGTACTCCTGCATACGCATCTGCAATTCGGGAGCAATTGTCAGCATGGGCGCTGTGCAGTAAGAATCGCCAGTATGGACCCCCATTGCATCAACGTTCTCAATAAAGCACACCGTGATCATCTGGTTCTTGTTATCGCGTACCACTTCAAGCTCAAGCTCCTCCCACCCGAGCACCGATTCCTCAACCAGAATCTGGCCTATGAGACTGGCCGTGATGCCACGGCTGGCGACGGTCCTCAGCTCTTCAACATTATAGACATGACCACCGCCTGTGCCTCCCAGGGTATAGGCAGGCCTGATGACCACCGGGTAGCCAAGTTCTTGGGCAATTGTCTCTGCCTCCTCGACACTATAAGCTGGCGCACTCTCAGGCATCTCGATGCCCAGCCTCTCCATTGTGGTCTTGAACGCAATGCGGTCCTCACCGCGCTCAATAGCATCTACTGCCACGCCGATGACCTTCACGCCGTATTTTGCAAGGACTCCCCTTTTGTATAATTCTGAGGAGAGATTAAGCCCTGATTGACCCCCAAGGTTGGGTAGAATGGCATCTGGTCGCTCCTTTGCAATAATCTTCTCCATGGTTTCCACATTGAGCGGCTCAATGTAGGTGACATCAGCCATTCCCGGATCAGTCATTATGGTGGCAGGGTTGGAGTTGACGAGCACGATCTCGTACCCAAGCGCCCTCAAGGCCTTGCAGGCCTGGGTACCGGAGTAATCAAACTCGCAGGCCTGGCCAATGACAATAGGGCCAGAACCGATAATCATGACCTTGTGGATATCGGTGCGCTTCGGCATCGTCTTCCCCCTCAACCACGGTTACAAGACTCAATCTTCAGGAAATTATTCCGTATCGGAAAATAGTATGAAGACAGAAATTTATCAAGCAGTTTCATCCTATCGTAGGACCGCTCACTCAAGTATTCATGGTATTTTTCGTAATCCGTAGCGGTCAGAAAAGACGCTCCGCTCAGTTGGCAGGTGGTTGTGCGAAGCGAAAAAAAGGGAATCAGGTGCGCAACCAGATTCCCTTTCCCCTTTGTCCTATTCATTAGCTCTTCAAAATAGCCTCTGCCTCTTCCCTGTAAGCGTCCATGAGGTAAGGAATGCCTGTTACCTTAGCACATTCTTCCGTAAGGGACATCAAGTCATTCCGTGATATAGACGAGAGGGAAAAGTTCCTCGTACCAGCCATGAGCTGTTGTAGCCCAACCCTCAGCTTGTCACAGTAACTATAGAGACCGATTGCTCCCAAGGGGATATTCCTGATCTCATCTGCGCCTACTATCTCTTTGACAACTTCATAGTTCACAAAGATCTCCTCGACGGTGGAGCCAAACCTGCTGACGGTTTTGGGCAGTTTATCTTCTTTCAACCACTGGGCTAAATTTTTACCTACCATGCCCGGAATCATCAACGCACGGCCCATACATATTGCCTTGACATAGGGGGCGCCCAAAGCCAATGCCTTAAATATGCCATCCTCTGAGCTGAAACCGCCAGCAAAGGCAATGTCTGGCACCTGCTTGCCTCTGTCAGCTAGCTTTCTGCAGAACTCGTATGCCGCGGAGTGGAGGTAAAGGCTAGGCATACCCCATTCCTCCATCATACGCCAGGGGCTCATGCCTGTCCCACCGCCGGCACCATCAATGGTCAGGAGATCTACATGGGCCTTCGAGCTCCACCTGATTGCCATGGCCAATTCCCTGAGGCCATAGGCCCCGGTTTTCAGGGTTATTCTCTTAAAACCGATGTCTCTCAAGCGTTGGACCTCGGCAAGAAAACCCTCCTCGCTTATAAACCCCAATCTACTGTGACGTTCGAATTCCTTTAAGGCACCATCCTTGAAGGCCGCCTGGATGGATTTATTGGACGGGTCAGGTGTAACGATGTACCCCCTTTTTTGAAGCTCTAGGGCCCTTTCGATGTTGTCAACTTTGATCTCACCCCCAATGGATTTAGCTCCCTGACCCCATTTCAGTTCTATGGTGTGAAGCCCGTGTTTTCTGCATACATATTCAGCGACGCCCAGACGGGTGTCTTCAACATTCATTTGAACGAGTATTTCGCCATATCCCTGATGATATCTTCGATACACCTCAATGCGTCGATCCATGTCCGGGGCTTTGGCGACCTTGTGGTTTTTGTCGAGTTCAAGCCGGGGGTCTATGCCGCACACATTTTCTCCGCAGACAATGGTAACACCGCTCAGTGCAGCCCCAACTGCAAAATGTTCCCAATTTTTGCGGGCAATCTCAGTTGATCCCAGGGCGCCGGTAAAGACAGGAAGCCTCATCTTGACCTTCTTCTCCCAGCCATATTCTGTCTCTGTATCTACTATAGGGAATGTGGCTGTGTCTGGGCCCACCACTATGTCTTCACCCAGTCCCTTTGCCCCAAGGGCATAGCCGTGTATATTGAGGTGTGAATAGTCTACAGGATAATCCTTGTCGGCGCCTGCCGTTACATCGCCAAAAGGCCCTGGATACAGGAGTTCGCGCCCCCTGAATGTCGCCTTAAACACCTCGCAGTTACCCGTGCAGCCGTCGATACAGCGGGAACAGATACCGCTCATGGGAACAACGTTTCTCGACCGATTTGCCGTGCCTGTTGCATCATTTGAATTTGGTCTGGATAGATTACCCATTGTTGCCCTCCTTCTAAAAATCTATTCCAACAAAAAAATCCACTCATCTAATACTTCAGATGATGTGGACTCCGTTGTCTCCGGTAATACGCCCTTGTATTACCTCTGCTTTCTCGGCGTGTACCTCAATAATGAAAAATCAGGTGTGTGTCAAGTTTTTATACATCCTGCGAAATTATGACTGCCTCGGCTATCTCCTTCATGGATTTGCGCGTATCCATACTCTTCTTCTGTATCCAGCGGAATGCCATCTCACCGGATAAGCCCTTCTTGGCCATCAATATCTCCTTTGCCCTGTCAATGAGCTTTCTCTTTTCCAGCTCCTCCTCAATTATCTTGGTTCTGACCATGAGCTGTGTATTTTCAATAGCTATCGCTGCCTGGTTGGCCACAGCGGTGATGAGATTCAGCTCCACTTCCGAGAACTTATGCGGCGTGGCCGTAAAACAGTTCAGGACGCCGATTACCTTGTCCTCCCTGACGTGCATCGGCACACTCGCCATGGAGACCAGGCCCAACTTCTTGGCCATCTCCTTTTCCTTGAACCTCGGCTCTTCTAATACATTCTCTGTTACAAGGGGCCTGTTGTTAGCAGCTACAAAGCCCACAACACCCTCGTTCATAGTAAGTACTCGATCCTTGACATAATCTGGATCAATGGCCTGGGTGGCCTTCAGCCTGGCCCTCTTACCCTTATCGTCTTCCTCTATCAGCCAGAGAGAACAGATGTCCACACCTGTGACCTTGGCCGTAACCATGACGATTAATTTAAGAATATCCTCCAGATATTTATCGGAAGTGATGGCCTTGCTTATCTCGGTGATGGCCTTGATATAGTTATCATATGTCTCTGGAGCGATTTTCTCCATAACATGTACCAAACCCGTCTGCAGCGCAGACGAATGGTAGCATATTCTCAGATTTTTCGACAGATTAATTTTTTCTCTCCGTCGGAGGAGGCCTTCTATTGCCATGCTTTCCCGCGCAATGTGAGCGCAGATCTAGTAGTGTAAGAGGAAATGAGGAAGGCGCTACGAATGGTGGACGCATACGGGCCATACTTGAGGTAGGCTTGGAGAGAGAGGGTTGCAAGGTTAGTCGTTTGCTGCCGCGGAGCTTTAGGGCGGGATGCCTCGGTCGTGCTAGAGTCTTTTACAGAGCCACGAACGCTTCCTTTGCAGGCGGAAAGAGCAAATGGGCCCTCCTAGAAGATAAAGGAAGGAGAGGCTGGCTAGAGGGCCTCTTGAGGATTTTCGGTTGAACTCTGGAAGATCTAATTTTCGACTGCAACTTCTACGATATTCCGCCTGGCGACGATGATTTCCTTGTCTCCGCTTCTGACCCAAACGTGCATTAAGCCGAGGACTTGATATTCACCGTTCTCAAGCTTTGTCGTGTCCCAGGGCACTGCGAAGTTCTCCCTTTTGTCGGAAGACTCACCGATCTTGATCCAGGTCTCCATCCCCTTTTTCCTGTAATACCAGGGATTAGTTGCCCTGATCGGATCACCTGGAAACCCCAGCTCCTCCAATTCCCGCTTCAATAATTCCTCGTCAAAGGTTTCTCGCAGCAACACCCTACCGGAAAAAGCTCTTAGGGTTTCGGAAGGAACAATATAGTGAGGACCCCAATTGATTGTCATACTGACCTCCTAAAGCTTTAGCATTTGTGAATTGATAGAAAACCCCTTCTTGAGGCAATAGCCAAAAGTGCATGATATGTGCCAGTATTCCGTTTCAGCCTTAAATGCGGTAGGAATTAGTATTTCTGGCTGGTTTGAAGAAAAAGAGGCGAATCAAGGCGGAGGCGGCTAGCACATTTTGGTGGGAAAGAAATAAAATTACTACAAAAATGTATTATTATGAAACTAACCGTTAGTTCCCCTTCATACCCTTGCATGTTTTCAATGCCTTCCCATGATTCCCTATATGTAAATAAAGGAAATACCCATCCCCGCGCCTTTAAGACAAAGGTCCCTGGCGTTGGTCACCTCAAAGTCGGGCGCCTGGGAGATTGCACTGAGGCTCTCTCATCTTGACCTGAATGACGGGGCGATGTTCGGGTCTCACGCTGAACCCCCCGGGTCGATACTCATACCTAGTGGGATGTCTGGTCGGCCATCAGCAGAAGTGAAGTCCCAGGTCAAGAACTCAGGACACATGGGAAGTACAAGGTCAATGTAGATCTGAGCTTGCTTATGCATATGAGTCGGATACACGGCTGCTAGCTTAAGCCTCCTTGCTTGACACCAAAGCTTCTATTCTCTACACTGCCTTGACCCATGGGTAAGGGCAGGGCAAAAAGCATCGTTTGTTGATAAATCGAGTTTTCTGGCCCGTGATCACTTGGAGGCAAATATGATTCAGTGGTGTCTCTCATGGAGGCAATAATGGCAAAGAAAAAGGCCTTTGAGACGGATAAGGCCGCGATTCTTGGCGGACCCTATTCACAGGCAATCATCCATAATGGCCTGATCTTCATATCAGGCCAGGGAGCGATTGATCCCCAAACGAACGAGGTCATGCATGGAACCATCGAGAAGGAAGCGGAGCTGTCTATGGAGAATATCCGCATTATCCTTGAGGAAGCGGGATCTTCGCTGGATAAGGTTTTGCAGGTAACCGTGTATTTACTTGATATTGGGGAGTACAATCGGTTCAACGAGGTATACAAAAGATATTTCCAGGGCGACCTTCCGGCACGAACATGCATTCAGGCAGCCAGGCTTCCCTTTGGGATTCGCGTGGAGATCGACGCCGTTGCGTATATCTGATATTGCCACGTAGCTCTCGCCCTATAGATTATCAGTGGAAAAAGCTTCCGCGTAAAGACCAATCGCTGTCTTCCATCTGCAGAATCAAGAAGAAGTTAGCCATCAGGATGATCACCAAAGGAGACCATTATTGAAAATTTGGTGTGAGTGCTTATTATGTAGCCGTAAATGTTTTTTCTTGTCACCGGGACAGATGCCTAGCCGATGTCATAGATACCACTTATGATGAGTTTTCCCTGAATAGAATCAATCATCCCAACGAAGAAAAGGTAAAATGAGGATGAAAAGTTCCGATACAAAGGCCAAGATCCTCCGATTCATATGGAGTGCCATTCCCTGGCTGATGGTGGCCTTTATTGTGGTCTTCATTGTGAACATGGGAGGCCGAATCATGGAGAAGAAGACCCGACTGGAAGAGGCCAAGAAGGCTGCCATGAAAAAGGAGGTGCCCGCGGTCAAGGTCATCACCCTGACCCTTGAGCCGCGCCGCCTTGTTGACAAAATCAACCTACCGGCAGAGGTGGAGCCCTACGACGAAGTGTGGGTCAAGGCGGAGGTTTCAGGCCAGGTGGTGGAGGTACTGGTCAAAGAAGGGCAGCCGGTCAAGAGAGGACAGGCCCTGGTCCAGCTCGACGACCGCGACTACCAGAGTCGATTGGCCCGCATCGAGGCCAACTACAAACTGGCCAAGCTGAATTACGACCGGACTGAAGCCCTGGTCGAAAAGAAGATCACCGCGCCGACCAAGCTGGATGAGATCGAGGCCCAGCTCAAGGATCTAGGTGCACAGCGCAAGGAAGCCCGGCTGGCCTTGAGTCGCACCCGCATTACGTCTCCGCTCTCCTCCCTGCTTAACCGGATCGAGGCCAAGGAGGGCGACTACCTCGCCGTGGGAGATCCGGTGGCTCAGATCTTAGAAATAGATCAGGTCAAGGTTACCGTGGGGGTTCCCGAGAGCGACGTAGCCGCTATCTTTGATCTGGAGGAGGCTGATGTAATCATAGAGGCCTTGGGGAAACGCAGGGTCAAGGGCAAGAAGGTCTTCCTCTCCCGACAGCCGCGAAGCTTGGCCCGACTCTTCGACCTCGAGCTCAGAGTTCCAAACCCCGACGGTCGCATCCTGCCTGGTATGTTCGCTCGAGTGGAGCTCGTCAAGCAAGTCTTTGAACAAGCACTGGCCGTTCCGCTTTACGCTGTCATCACGCAAGGAGACGAACCCTTTGTGTTTGTGGAGGAAGGAGGCCGGGCTGAAAAAAGGAGTGTCAAGCTCGGCGTTCTGGTCGGTTGGGAGGTCCAGATTAGCTCTGGGTTGAAGCCTGGTGAGAAGGTCATCGTGGTTGGTCACCGCCTTGTGGATGACGGCCAACCAGTAGAGGTTATTAAAAGCGTGAGCAATTCAAGCGAGATCCTGAAGTCATGATCGTCCCCAATACAGCTGTCAGAAAGCGGACAAGTGTTGTTGTTCTGGCCATAATAATTATCATCTTCGGTCTCATGTCTTATGAGTCCCTGCCCAGAGAGGCCGCACCTGATATTACCATTCCATATATCTTCATCATGACTAGCTATCCGGGTGTGGCCCCTGAGGATATAGAGCAGGCAATTACCCTTCCCATAGAGAAGAAGCTCAAGGGCCTAGAGGCGGTCAAGCAGATCAGGTCATCCAGCACTGAAGGTATGAGTTCAATCATCGTCGAATTCGTAGCTGGCACTGACATCGAAGAAGTCCTGTCCAAGACCAAGGATAAGGTCGATCTGGCCAAACCAGAGCTACCAACCGACCTGGAGGAAGATCCAGAGGTGATCGAAATCAACATCTCCGAGCTTCCCATTCTCGTTCTTTCTCTGTCCGGTCCAGTCGGGCTGGTTAGACTTAAGGAGATCGCCGAGGATCTTCAGGACGATATCGAATCCATTCCTGGCGTTCTTGAAGCAGAGGTGACAGGCGGGCTTGAGCGGGAAATCAGGGTGGAACCTGACTCGGATAAGCTCGCCTATTACGGTCTCTCCATAGTAAGCCTCCAAAACGTTATCGCCGAGGAAAACCAGAATGTTTCTGGTGGAGCTATCCGCATGGGTGACGGACGCTTTCAGCTTCGGGTCCCGGGCGAGTTCCAGAGCCCAGAGGAGATCTACGGGCTAATCGTGGGGCTTCACAAGGGCCAACCTGTCTACCTGAAGGATGTGGCACGGGTGGTTGATGGATTCAAAGACGAAGAAGGTCGCTCCCGTTTGAATGGCCACGAGGCCATTAATATCGCGGTTAAGAAGCGAGCCGGTGAAAACGTGATACGTATCTCAGAGCAGATCGACAAACTGATCGAGGAGCATAGCCCCACGTGGCCTGCGGGGACGAGAGTGACAAAACTCATGGACCATGCCAAAGATATACGTATCATGGTCGCCGACCTAGAGAATAATATCATCACTGGCCTGATCCTCGTCGTTGTCGTCCTCTTTTTTGTCATGGGGGTACGCAATGCCGTGCTGGTGAGTCTGGCCATTCCGTTCTCCATGCTCATATCCTTCATGGTACTCAATGCGCTGGGCATTACCCTGAATATGGTAGTCCTCTTCTCCCTGACCCTTTCCTTAGGCATGCTCGTGGATAACGCCATCGTTATTGTTGAAAACATCTTCCGCTACATGGAGCAGGGCGTGCCCCGGATTCAAGCGGCCATAAGAGCAACAAGCGAGGTAGCACAACCGGTCGTTGCCTCGACACTCACTACAGTGGCCGCATTCTTTCCCCTCGTATTCTGGCCGGGAATCATGGGTGAGTTCATGGTCTATCTCCCAAAGGCGGTGATCATCACCCTTTCCTCTTCATTATTCGTGGCAATGGTCATCAACCCGGCACTTGCGGCTATCTTTCTGCGGTTGCCACCCGGTCATCGCTTCACCAAGATCAAGGTCAGTGCTGAGGAGATAGAACGTGCTGGTGAGGCACCGATCACTGTTCGCGGCCCCTTGCTTAAGGGCTATCGTCGCCTTTTGGATGGGGCTCTCAACCACCGCTTGGCTGTTTTAGCCATGGCCTTCCTGGGGGTTCTGGCAATGGCCATGATCTGGCTTCATGAGATTGGGCTTGAGAGGCCAATTGAGTTCTTCCCCAATATTGACCCGCACAGCATTTACATCAATCTGGACACGCCAGAAGGGGCAGATCTGGAGTACTCGGACAGAATTGCCCGTCAGGTGGAGATTGCCCTGTGCAGCCCTGATCAAGGTTTGGCCTCTCCAGGAGCAGATCCAGCAGAGTGCTACTATAACAATACTGAAAATAAGATCCACGCGTTGCGACAGGGACAGCAGGTGGTGGGGCTCACAGACATGGCCAATATCAAATATATCTATTCTCGTACAGTGGCAGTGACTGGTGGTAGCTCTGCCTTCGAGAATAACTTGCCAAACCACATTGGCATCCAGTTCTATGATATAGAGGATCGGGTAGAACCATCCACTGACACGGTGGAGGAGATCCGAAAGAGAATTAAGGACGTCCCTGGTGCCCAAATTACCGTCGCCGTGCAGGAAGAGGGTCCTCCTACAGGAGCCCCTATCAATATAGAGATCGCTGGCGATGACTTTTACGTTCTGGGCCGTATCGCACAGCAAGTGCGGGGTGTACTGGAGAAGATCCCCTTTGTCCGCGACATCCGCGACGATTACATCCCAGGCTCGCCCACTGTTAAGGTTCGGGTTGATAGGCAGAAGGCGGCCATGCTGGGGCTATCTACCGATATTATTGGCTTTGCCCTTAAGGCTGCCTTTAACGGCATAGAGGTCTCCACCTTCCGTGAAGGTGATGAGGACTACGACATTACTGTCCAGTTACCGGCATCGGACCGCAAGGTGACGGATATCCTCCGTGAGCTGCTCATTCCAACGCAAGATGGTCTTGTTCCGCTGAGCACTGTCACCAAGTTCGAGATCACCGGTGGACTGGGCCAGGTAAACCGCATTAACCATGAGCGCGTACTAACAGTGAAGGCAAATGTTGATGAAGAACACGCACCAGGCCCAGTCGTCCGGGCCCAGGCAGAGAAAATCATGGCGGATCTCCCCCTACCGCCTGGGTATAAGATCCGCTTCACGGGGGAGCTTGAGTTTCAGCAGGAGGCCGAGGCCTTTCTCTCAAAGGCCTTTGCAGCAGCGGTCTTTCTCATTATCCTCATCCTGGTCACCCAGTTCAACTCCGTGGCCCAGCCGCTGATCATCATGACTTCGGTTATCCTTTCATTGGGCGGGGTGTTTTTCGGGCTTTCTGTGATGGAATTGCCCTTTGGTATCATCATGACCGGCGTAGGGGTTATTTCCTTGGCTGGGGTGGTGGTCAACAACGCTATCATCCTCATCGATTACACCAACCGGCTCCATCAACGAGGGATGCACTTCCGGGATGCAATCATTGCCGCTGGCTGCACCCGCTTGCGCCCGGTTTTGTTGACTGCGGTAACGACCATCCTCGGTCTCTTACCAATGGTTACCGGCATTGCCTACGATTTTCATAAGATGAAAATCGCGTGGGTCAGCGAGTCGAGTCAGTGGTGGAGCTCCATGGCCAGCGCTGTTATTTTCGGCCTAGCCCTGGCAACAGTGCTGACCCTGGTCGTCGTTCCCAGCCTTTACGCTCTTGTCTATACTACCAGTCGTGCCGCCTCCCGGGCAGTGAAAGGCATCCGCCGGGCCTACTGGGCGCCCTACTATCGCCTGACCGGAACAACCCCTGAGGAAGATGGGCAGTAGGTGCCGGATAGCCCCAAGGAGTGAATAAGACTAGAAAGTATGCAGACTATTCTCTTGAGCTGGCTGTTTGTGGTCTTGTTGCGCCGATTCTCGATGTCTTCAGGAGGAGATTGACCTTTGGTATTAGATGATAAGGCAAGGGAAAGAAATCCGGGACATAGATCTCTAGATCAAATTCAAGTTGATGGAAACCGTTGAGCCCTGAAGGAAGGAGTGTTCTTTCGGATTTATTTCCAAGGGGAATGAGGTAAAAGGGGCTGCAAAATGAGGTTTGACTTTTGAAAGATGGGTAAGAGGAAGGAGTTTCGCTTATCTGCCAGATCTTATCTCTGCTATTTAACACCTGCTATTGCCTGTGCCACGTTATAGCAGAAACCGCCCATTTTCTCGAAGGAATTGAGGATATCGATAAAGACCATGCCCCTATCGATCTCGCAGGTCCCCTCAACCAATCGACTCTGGTGGCTCACTCTCATCTCCTCGGTCATGTGGTCTATACTCTCTACCGCTTTTGATGCCTCTGGCATTATCCCCTTATTTTCATCTTTAATTCCCTTAAGCGCAAGGACAAGGAATTTCCTGGCCTCCGAGGATATCGTCTCATAATCTTGAAGTGCTTGCTCCGAGAATAAGAACTTGTTTTCAATCATGCTCTCGATTGCCTCGGCGATGTCCTCTATTTCGTCACCAATCCTCTCAATATTATTGGTCATCCGCAAAAGGGAGGTTATCTCCCTTGATTCCTCAATGAGAATATTCTCTTGCATAACCGTTACAAGGTAATCTGTGATCTCCTTTTGAAGATTATCCAGTACATCTTCCCTGTCCCTCCATATGGCCAGTTTCTTTGAATTCCTTATCTTAAGAGAGCTGATTACCTCATCAAACATGGTCTGAGCCACCTCTCCCATCCTTATAGTCTCCTGCCTTGCCTGTACTAATGCCACCTCTGGTGAGTCAAGATAACGCCTGTCCAGATATTTAATATGATAGATCTCATCGAGGTGCGCTGTTTTTCCACGAGGGGTGGCCCAGATGGCAATTTTGACCAGATAATGAAGGAGGAAAAGGAAAATTATTGCATTTATTACGTTGAAAAGGGTGTGCGCATTGGCAATATGCCGGGAAATGTAGGGCCTCTCTCCCCCGACTAGTAGGTCAGGATGCCCGATTCCCGGTAGATGAGTGGTAAGATACACGACGGCATCCACGAAATAGGGGAAGATTAAGATTATAAAGACGACACCAAAGACATTGAAGAGCGTATGGGCCATGGCTGTTCGCCTGGCACTGGCGTTGGAGCCTATAGCGGCCAGTTGCGCTGTTATGGTAGTGCCGATATTCTCACCTAAAATCATGGCAACACTTCCAGCAAAGCTAATCAGTCCCTGACTGGCCAGGGCCATAGTTATGCCAACCGTAGCACTTGAGCTTTGCACAGCCATAGTCAAGAGCGTACCAACAAGGACACCGAGGAGGATCTCATTTATGTTTTGGGCCTGGAATCTAGTGAGAAAGTCGATGAATACAGGTTCCCCTCTTAGAGGAGTAAGTCCTGTTTTCATGGTGGCCAATCCATAAAAGAGCATACCGAAGCCCAATAGAGCCTCTCCCCACTGCTGCCATTTCCTTGACGCAAAAAAGAACTTTAGCAATACTCCCACGGCAATGGCTGGCAGGGCATAATGGCTTATATTAAAAGCGATCAGTTGTGCTGTTACAGTGGTGCCGATATTGGCCCCTAGGACAACACCAACGGCCTGGGTGAGGGTCATGAGGCCAGCATCAACGAAGCCAACGAGCATGACAGTAGTGGCGCTTGAACTTTGAACCATGCTCGTGATTAGAGCCCCGGTGGCGCATGCTATTACCCTGTTTGAGGATACGGCACTCAAAATGGTGCGTAATTTTTTGCCTGCGAGCTTCTTGAGCCCATCGCACATGAGCCTCATGCCGAATATAAACAGGCCCAGGCCTCCCAGGGTCTGAAAGATTATCGCCTGCATAGCAGCCTAATTATCTTTTTTCGGGATATTAAGAATGCGTTTTTATGGATGGTAAAAGGAGAGCGAAAGTTTAGGGTTTCCAAGGTAACCAGCTAAGATTATTGAGTTTTTGATTTAGCCCCACTTATTTTGGACGAATCTTATAGCACTTAAAATCAAATCGTCAAGTCTTAATGCTAGTTTTCTAAAATGGAGTTACGAAAATTCCAACCATCACTCAGAAACCAACCTGGCACTGTTTTAGGTATATCCGGGCAAACGGCTCTCAAGAATGGGATCTTTAACTATAAGGCGACTTCCATACTTTTGAGAGCCCAGCCAATGGCCAGGGCTGTGATTATGAAGGGAACTAACACAAGTTTCACCGTTCACATGCTCAGCACCTCGCGGCATCTGGAGCGCATTGCCGATTTGGCAACTGACATTTCCGAGGACGTAATATATATGGTGAAAGGTGAGATAGTTCGACACCGTACGGAGGATTTTAAAGCACAGCGGGTGAAACGGTAGCGAGACTGGAGAACTACCTCAATCTCCAGCTAGTTCCATTGTTTTCTTTGGATTAACCCATTGAGCATGGCCCTTTGGGTGTTTTGACTCTCTTCCCACCGTTCCACGATGGGGTGGGGAATGGTTATCTGAGCATATCCGGGCCGAAATAAACAGTTTTCAGGCTCCTCATCCCAATCGTATCTGTAAGTGCTGTCCAAATCGAAAGGGCTTCCTCTAAATCCCCCAGTCAACAGGGATATGCATGAAAAGATGTGGCGATCTCTCACTCCAACACAGTTAGGAATTGCATTTGGGCTAATGCACCGGATGATGCTGGGAGGGATTGTATTTTGATACCACAATCCAGTTGAAGCAAAATAGGCGCCTTCCTTGATGAGGTTCAAGGAGTGAAGCTGGTAGGGGTTTTTTATAAGGCCGTAGCCAGTGTCTTCTTGAACCCTAATGTCCATCTCCTCGAGCTCCTGCAGGAAGATGAGCAACTTCTCCAGATACCCTATAAAATGGAAAAGCTCGTCACGCCCCAATTCCGTATTATCAGCGATGCCTGCAACTACAGTAAAGACCCGCTGGGAAGTAGGGGGGATGGGATAGAGCTCGAAGAGGGCCTTCAGGTTAAATAGATCTAATTTTTCCATAAATTGCGGGAGAATGGTATGGGCCTTTGCCGGTCGAGGGCCTTTGCCCAGTCCCTTTAAAACAGTAAGTGCCGGCACCGTGCCAACCATAATCATGCGCATGGCGTCAATAGCCTGGGCTTCGGTTTTGGAAATGGCCTGGGTAAGTTCCGCATCTAGCTTTCGGGATATATAGCTTTTTCGAAACTCCTGCATAATCCTGTAGATTTGACGATAGATGAACCGCGCTAAGGGCGTCCCGAAGGGAAGATCGGGATCTCTGCTGATCTCATAGTGGATAACCCTCAGGATATCTTCATTGTTAAAACGGAGGACGAGAAAGCGCCCTATCTGGATTGCGTCCCCTTTACTCCTCCTTTTAAGATGTTCGACAAAGCGCCTCACCAAGTTGGAAAAGCTGTCCCTCCACTCCCCCTTGTGCCTTAGCTGGTCGTAGGAGACCCCAAACCAGCTCATGCTGATCAGGTCTTTTTCACGGACGCCCACATGTAACTCGAGAAATTTTCGATAGATCTTTTGAAAGGCGGTGAGGCTTTGAAAGAGGACCTGCTTTTCCTCTTCCTTTAGGTCGAGGGCGCATGAGATAAAGATAAAAAGTGCCTCACTTTCATAGTTATTGATCAGAACCTCACAGGCATGGGTCTCGATTACATGACTAAAGGCCTTGTTTTGATCTACGATAATCTGCAGAATGGGTTTGATGATGATCAGGAATTCAGGTGTCCTGAGCTTGTACAGGTTTAGTAGCTCAAGCAGCAACTGTGGAGAGACCCGCTTAGTGTATCTTTCTAAGATCTCCCTCAAAATTCTTGCTATACAGATATCCAGAAGGAGAGAGGGGTGCGTAAGGGAAGAGCTGAGAAAGATATCCTGCAATCCTTGAATGACCCTTAGCCCGTAAGGCCTCTTTGGAAAGATGATATCTATCAGCTCCCGCTCTTTATCCTTGAGAAGCGGTCTTACCGTTTCCCATTCCTTCTCGAGGCCTAGATGAATGGCTGCAGTGTCCAGGTAGGGCGACCTGGCCGATGAGAATAGAAAGTCCAGGGAATGGGTTTCAACCCCTCTGATTTGGCAGGACAGAGCGTGGTAGATATCCTCTATGCCGACGGACATAAACAGTACCTCCCCGCTGCGGATCTGCAATATGGAGGGCTACTTCACGATGTGCCGGCGGAGGCGATAATAGATTCAGCTATCTTTTCCGCAGACTTGCCAAAGAGATCCTCAACATCGAGAAGGTTCAAATAGGCATCTTGCCAGGATAGGTCTGTTTCTTCAACAATATTCTTGATATGGGTCAGCTTGTCACCCAAGGCCTTTACCTTTTTGGACAGATCTATTTCTTTCCTAAACCCGACATCGAGAAGCAACAGATGATCAATGTTAGGACCCCTCTTCATGAGAGGAACGACGAGGATGCTTCTGTTGTCGATCTTTCCCTTTCCAATAAAGACATTTCCCGCCTTCACAATGATCTTCTTCGTTCCCCTAAGCCTGGTATCCGTTTCCACTCGTGAGGTAAGCCCCGAGGAGCTCCCTCGTTTCTTCACCACTTCGATCATTGAATCGTCAATCGGCTCGCCTGTATAGGAAAGGCTGCTGATCGCATAAAGTGTCTCGCCCTTTACTTTGGAGATAACCTCCTGAAGGTTCTTCAGCACAATAACGTTCTTATTGGTGAGATTGCTTACATCAAATCCATTGCTCCCCAGGGTTTCAAACAGTAATCCCTCGATGGGCTCCCATATCCTGCTTGTTCCCACTGTAACTGTTTTTGCCTGATGCCTTATTGCGTCTATTGGTCTGGCCATCTCATTTATGGCCTCTCCCATGCAGCCGAAGAAGCAATCGAACATATTGGGCGCTGACCCGCTGACCCCAAAATCGAGCTCAAAGTCGGACATGGGAAGTCGCCCGGAGAGGTATTTTAACAGGAGGGTGAGGTCAGAGGCGACCTTCAGATCCATAGCCGTAGTATATCGTCTATTCTCGAGGCTCTTTTTGAAATCCGTGGAGAATCTGGCGGTTTTCTCTTGAAAGGCCCTATCAAGTATCGTCTGGTAGATATCAAGGCCCTTTTCAAGGGATGTCGAGATATATCGATTGATCTCCTCCCTGAAATCGAAGAGAAAACGAGATTCTCCATTTATCGCCCTGGCAGCATGATAGCCCCAGAGGTGACCTGTTAGTGTCGTTACAATAGGGGAGAAGCGCTCCTCTACCTCCGGCACCCACAGCAGTGAGTCCGCATAGGGCCTGAATCCTTCCTCACCCTCACTGGCGATCACAATAGTAATGGCCTGGTGGGCCTTGAAGATAGCGGTGTCCTTGATGATGTCATTGATAACATTGCCCCTGTTCCCAGCTGTGCAGACGAGAATGAGCGGTTCTGAAGAAAGGTCAATATGTTTCTTGTCTTCAACCACATCTGAGGAAATAGTCTTATAGCAGAGCTCGCTCAATTTTATCCGGATCTCGTCCGCGGATATCTTATTGTAGCCGCTGCCGACAACAGCCCAATACTTCTTTGTGGGTGCAAACCGCTGAGCGGATCTGGCGATCTCCTCTTCCCTTGCCAAGACCTTTTTCATGAGAGAGGGGATTCGCACAAGCCTTTCGAGCTCCCCAAGGATAAAATCCTCCTCCCTCCTTGCTGTTAATTGTGCCAATTTGAGGCCAAGGATTGCCCCGGCTGCAGTCTGTGAATAGTAGGCCTTAGTGGAGGCCACGGACATCTCAATGTCTCTCCCAGTGCTGGTGTACAGGACGCCGTCTACCTTGAAGGTGATATCTGAATCCCGTCGGTTCACTATAGCCATGGTATGGGCACCACATTCCCGCGCCATATCTATGGCAGTATTGGTATCTGTGGTGGTACCGGACTGTGTTATAGCGATAACCAAGGTATCACTAAGCCTGGCTCTTAGAACACCGCCGCTAAACTCCGAGGCCTTGAGGGGGGCAATCCGGATGCCGCTGTCGTCAAGGTAATACCTGAGCAGTTCGGCGCAACCATACGCGGCAACCCCTGCAGTTCCCTGTCCGATAAAGACGATCTTTCTTATTCTGTCTTCATGAAAGGCCTCCTCAAGAGCAGGAGGGATCACCGTGTCATCTAAGATTATCAACGGATGCCTCCTTCCATTTTTTTCAATGACCTTCCATTTGTTCTGCACTGTTCTTTCCACTGACCCAGGAGATTCTGAGATCTCTTTGAGGAAATAATGGGGAAAATCCTGGCGATCAATATCTCTTGGTGTTATTTCCGTTTCCTTTACCGTGGCTTCAGAGAGTCCTATGGGGGTTCCGTCGTAGTGCATTGCCTTCACCCCTGTAACGCCACCGCTCGAGTCCTGCTCCAGGAGAACGATCTGCCCATGTGATCCAGCCGCGGTCTTATCCCCTTCCATCTTGATATATCGAGAGGTCTCTTCCACCAGGCCATAGATCTCAGAGGCAGTGATATAGTGCTCCTCGCCCAGACCGACAAAGATCGTCTGCCCGCTCCCTCTCTGAGCCAGGAAGATCTTCCCGGGGGCAAGGTCGGTGTGCATTGCTATGGCGTGGGAGCCCTCAAAATCGTTAACAGCCAACCGGAATGATTCCTCAAGAGGATGGCCAGCTTCGTAATACCTTTGTATCCAGAGGGGTATAATCTTGGTATCAGTACTGATTTGAGGAGGTATGGATCGTTTCGTCTCCTTTTCAAACTCCTCCTTCAATCTGAGGTAGTTATCGATATCCCCGTTCAGGCAAACGTGAATAATTCCCTTGCCGGTGTAAGATCCTTGCTTTCTATTATCCTGAGCTATCACATTATCAACTGGGTGACAGTTTGGTTCGCTGATTTCACCCACTGAGGCCCAGCGAGTGTGAGCAATGATGGTCTGATGGATACTGGGAAGGACGATCAAGGATTGAAATATCCGATCATTACGGATCTGTTTCCTTAGGAATTGTACATTTTCACCCAAATGCCCAATCTGGGCTGCAATCTTGTAGGCAAAGCTAATGGAAACAGGGTCCTTATCCATGCGAACTGTAATGCCACGGTTCAGGAGGACCTCCTGATCCTGACGAGCGGAAAACTCCTCTAGCAGTCCCCTCCTTCTTAGTGCCCTTTCAAAGTGAAGATAATCCTCCTTTTCTACGGTGACAATAATGGAGATACCCGCCGAGTCCCTTCCTCGCACCTCGAGTCGATCTAGGTTGTTCAGCAGGGTATTCATATTTTTCAGTCGGTCGAAGGCGGGTCGAGGCATATCTCCGCGAGTAAAGCCGGATAACTCCCCGATCTTCTCTACATTCTTTAGTATCTCCTCTTTCAGGGACCAGATCATATCCTTGAGCAGGCTTATTCTGCTTACGATGACCTCATTTTCCTCAGGGGAGAGGAGATGTAACCTTTGATGGTGTTTATCTTCTTCGCCGTTGATTATCCCCTCTAAGGCAGAGGAGGCCTTCTCAAGCCTTTTGCTGATAGGGGCATCTTGAAAGATCGTGTACAGTGATGAAGTAGCCTTGAGGTCGTGGATCACATCTTGTAACTCCTTGAGAAAGGTCTCTCCGCCGAGATACTTGGCTATGACGTCTCTATTTTCCCCTCTTATGGCTTTATGGGTATATCCCTTGAGGCGAGAAATAATAGATTCAAGCTTATGTGTGGGGACTGTGGAGGTGGCAGTCTCTTTTCTCTTGAAGCTTACGATGCCGGTTAAGCCACAATTAAGCTGACTGTCCTGGACTGGAAAGAGGACAACGGCACCAGATGGGACACTCCTGAGGCTCGTCCCACAATAGATCTCGGGACACCGCAGCTTTTCCCTAAGAAAGATCCTTATTCGTTCTGAGAAAGCCACTTACCTCAATGACCTCCCTTGCCTCATTGTTGACTGCGGCGATTACAAGAGAAGGACCTTCTGGTGGGACCCCTCTTTGGGCGAGAGGGCAACTTATCCCATCAAACCGGAGTTGGGATTTCTAAAAAATGGTAAGTCCTCAACCTTCCGAGAAGCGGTCTGCTCACTAATATCCTCAAGGGCTATACTCCGCTGGCTTACCTTATCTGCATGTTCCAGTACCTTTTTGGCGGCGGGCTTATCGATCACATAAATCATAGTACCGCCTTTCATGGCGAATAGGTGCCCGTAGGATATAGGCACGGAAGGCGTGGGGGCGAGCAAAAGGGAGTCCGCCACAGGATCGACCTTACGGCTTCCATTGGCCAGAAGAAGAACGGTCTTCGCGCTATAGACGAGCTCAACTCCCATAGAAATGGCATACCACGGGCTTTGCTCTCTGCTTGGAAAGTGTCCATCCTTTACGGCATTCTCCACGGTATCCTCATCAAGTTTAACTAGGAGCATTCTGTTTCCCTCAAAGGGGATACCGGATTCGTGAAAGGCTACATGTCCTCGACCACCGACCCCCACAACCTGGAGATCAATTCCTCCGCTCCGCTCGATTTTTTCTCCGTAAGCATCTATGATCTCCCTTCGGATCCACCTGAGATATTCGGATTGAGCAGTGGGCTTGATTACGATAGCCCTCCCCTTATTCGCGCCCTGCTCCTCCCAATCGCCGGGATTGGCCGCAAGCTCAGCCAGAAGTCGTTCCTGATCAACGAGTGTGCCCCAAGGCACATTCGTTTCCCTGAATTTCGTTTGCAGCAACCCAAAAAGCTCCTGTACCATAAAAAAGCTATAGCTCTCGGGATGAAACGCACGCTGCTGGGCATTCTCTCCTGGTAGGCCTATATATTCATCGAGATTAAATGTTCGGATCTTAGGGCAATCGAATTCCCCTGCATTAGCTGCCTTGGCAAGATGTTTGTAGAGACCAGTGGGCGTGCTACCAGTGGCCAGACCGAGGACATAGGCATCTTTCTTCTTCAAGGTATCCTGTATGTCCTTAACCACTGCACGGGCGGCAACCTCGCTCATGTGATCGAAATCCCTGGTCACAATTACCTTAAACGGCATCGCAGCACCTCCAGAATTGGGATCAATTAGCCGAGTTTTCCTCGGATTACATCAGCAATCTGCCTACAGTGTCTCTCGGTATCCTCGGGTGTTGGCCCCTCTACCATAACACGGCACATGGGCTGGGTTCCTGAGTACCGAACGAGGACCCTCCCCTTATCTCCCAATTGTTCCTCCACATTCCTGATAACCTCATCTATCTCGGGAATCGTGGACAGTTCAGGCTTGCTTTTAACATCCACATTGATGAGCTTTTGGGGAAATACCGTCATCACTTTCGCCAGCTCCGATAAGGGCTTTTGCAGCTTTTTCATGACGGCCAGGACCTGCAAGGCGGTAATAATCCCATCACCCGTGGTGTGATGCTGCAAGAATATCACATGCCCTGATTCCTCGCCGCCAATTGAGGCCCCCTTTGCCTGCATCTCTTCCAACACATACCTATCGCCGACCTTAGTTATTGCGTTTTCAATGCCAAGTTCCTTTAAGGCGATGCCAAGCCCGATGTTACTCATCACGGTGCTGACGAGCAGATTATTATTCAGTCTTCCTTCCTCTTTCATCTTCCTGGCACAGATGGCCATAATTTGATCTCCTGTTAGGACAGACCCCTTGTCATCAACGGTGATAAGGCGGTCACCATCCCCATCAAAGGCAAATCCAACATCTGCCTTCCTCTTGACGACCTCCTCTGCTAGGGTTTCCGGGTGCTGGGATCCACAATTATCGTTGATATTCTCTCCATTAGGGTCATCAAACAACGAGGTGACATCGGCCCCTAACTCGAAGAAGGTATCCGGTGCCACTCGATAGGTGGCCCCGTGGGCACAGTCAAGGACGATCTTGGTCCCTTCGAGGGTATATTCATTGGGAAAGGTGTTTTTCAGAAAGACGATGTACCGACCCCTGGCATCGTCTATGCGATAGGCCTTGCCCAATTCACTCGGAGACGGATGTAATGCATCCATGCTGTTGGAAAATATCAGTTTTTCGATCTCCAACTCCCTCTCATCGGGCAGCTTGAAGCCATCGCTCGAGAATATCTTTATTCCGTTATCCTGAAAGGGATTGTGAGAGGCAGATATGACAATACCAGCATCCGCCCTCATGCTACTGGTCGCAAAGGCAATCCCCGGTGTAGGCAGCGGTCCTACCAAGAGGGCATTCACCCCCATGGAACAGATCCCTGAAACCAGGGCACTTTCAAGCATGTATCCGGAGACACGAGTGTCTTTTCCGATAATGATCCTCGGGGTATGGCCTTTCCGCTTAAATAGACACGCAGTCGACCTGCCAATATTCAAGGCCATCTCGGCAGTCATGGGGTATTCATTGGCCACACCTCTCACACCATCGGTACCAAACAACTTTCCCATCCCTGTTCCTCCTTTCAGATCTGATTTCTATTTAAGGTGTCGGTGCGTGATTCTAAATCCCATGGGTTTACATCCCGACTATTACCCTGTATTCCCGGTTCTTAAAAGACGGGAGTTTTTCTAAGACCCCTTCATTTATGGTATCCACAATACCCTGTAGCCACTCGGTTCCCTTGGCACTCCATTTCTTATCTAAGCCCTGAATGACCTTCACGTAATCGTTCCCCTTTTCCTCTCTGCCCTGAGCCACTGCCTCCAAGAAGGCATCCCTGTCAGATCCCTCATCCATCTTTTCTCTTGAAGAAAGAAGGATATCCTCTATTTCTTGCCACTTATTGAAGAGCTCCTTTTTCTGAGTCACTAACCCCTGGGGGTCTTTTCCCTTCATAATCCTTTGATAAAGCTCGGCAGATTGGGGCATCTTGTGGGCCAGGGCCTTGAGCCGATTTATTCTCTCATCGATAGCCAGATCCAATTTCTCCACTGCCCCCTCATATAATTGCCGGCTCATGAAGTCCTCTTGGAAGAACTGGGAGCGGACACCCAGATACCACTGCCTGAGGGCTATAAGGTTTGCGACATAGTTTATGTTGTTTAATGCCCGTCTTGCAACATGCCAGTAAAGGCCTGGATAAAAAACTGAATCCGCTCTTTTCAGCCCTCCATCAGTCAGGAGTTTACTGCCTTCAGGGCAATCTGCCCGATAGACGACCCCAGCGGCTATGACTGTTCCATACCCCAATTGAGCAGGTCCCGCCAGTCCGCCCTGACCCCCCAGGAAGATGGGGCTCTGATTGAGCATGACGCCTCTCGGCACATCACCGATCAGGGAAGCGGTCGCCTTATCCTGATTTGGGGTGTAGTTAAAGTGAATATACGAGCTTCCTACCTCGCTGTGATTCCTCCTGCTTGTGCCGCCTGCCATGAGGCAATCACAGAAATTGATGAGGCTCCCTAAGGTAACAAATGGGAAGAGGATGGTGTGCTTCAGTCCAACGGCATGAGCCCCGTTAGCCTCCTCCTCCAAAATGCATGCATCCCGTACCTGGGCCCCGTAACCCATATTGGCCCTTTGAAGGAATACGGATTTACGGAAGAAGCCGGCCTTAAGTTCCACATCGGGGCCCATTTGGCAATCATCTATGGTCACAGGGCCTTCATGGCCCATTTTTGTTCCGGACATAATGAGCGTGTTCTTGCCGTAGATCTTACAGCCGGCATAGATAACCACATGGTCACCGGAAATCCTGTCTATATCCACTTCTTCTCCAATATCAACCGTCATGGGATTGGGTATGTATACCCCCTTTTCCATGAGGAGCCGGGTTTTTTCCTTGGTCTGGTATTCCATCACAAAGCTCTTCAACCTGTGGGCACTGCCACGTTGCGGCGCCTCTTAGCAGGTATGCTGATTCCCTGTTGTATTTCTACCACATTTTCCAGGTTATAATAGATTAAAGACAGCTAGGATGTGAAGTTTTAATTTTTTCGCGAAACACGATAGCAGCCCGCATCGCTTTTCCCTGTCTCGTATGGATTAAGGTTGTTCCCTGTATAAGTCTGATTGTTAGAGATGTTCCCAGCAAGAGGTGTGCCACTTGTAGTAGAGGTCACAAGTTTGGCATAAGTTTCAAGTTGTTAGCCCATATTGTCCTTAAGCAATAACTCCATTCGTAGGTAAGGAATTACCCAAATGGGGCAAATTTTTCTCCACTTCTTGGTGGGTTTTACACAATATCAGTTCCTTGTCTTGTATATGGATGTGTGATAATTGTTAGGGTGGCACTGTGGGAAAATAGGCCTCTCTCTTTTGGGTAAACGCGGATCCTTTTAGCGACATGGGATTATGAAACTCCTTTACGGGGCATACGCTGCCCTTACTTCCGGCCTGTTCCTGTCTTGTTTTCCACCGTTCTGGATCTATACCCGCCTGAGCCGACGCCACGGCGAGCATCTGAGAGAACGCTTGGGCTATATACCGCCAGACATTGGGCGGGCCCTTTCGGGATCGCCCCGCATATGGATCCATGCCGTGTCCCTCGGAGAGGTCAAGGTGGCTGCCGCGATCATCAATGCCTTACGAGAAATTCTGCCAAGCTGTTCCGTCATGGTTTCAACGACCACCAAACACGGTCGAGAACTTGCAATTGAGAACTTCGGGCAAGATACCCCCGTGGTCTACGCCCCGATCGATTTCATTGGTTCAGTGCGCAAGGCACTCTCCCGTGCACGCCCGGATGTGCTCGTTTTTCTGGAGACCGAGATCTGGCCTGCGTGGCTTACTGAGGCGCGGCGCATGGGAATCAAGATCGCGCTGGTTAACGGCCGAATCTCAGTGAGATCGGTCAGGGGCTATCTCAAGTTTCGGCACTTTTTTCGTGAAGTCCTGGGAAATGTCGATGCCTTCAGCATGATCCTTGAAGAAGATGGGTCTCGTATCAGGGCGATGGGGGCTGATCCAAAGAGGATCCTCATAAATGGCAATGCTAAATATGACCTGCTCGTAAGCCTTGCAGACCCTACTGCAGAAGCGGAAATGCGGCGGACCCTGAATCTTGAATCCTCCCAGCCGGTCTTTGTCGCAGGGAGCACACGTGGGGGCGAGGAGGCCATGGTGCTGGATGCCTATGAAAAAATCGTGAGGGAATTTCCCGACACTGTTCTGATCGTCGCACCGAGGCATATTGAGCGAATACCTGAGATTCGATCCCTGTTTGAGAGGCGCGGCTTCCGGTATCAGCTCAGGAGCGAACTTGGAAGCGGTGAGGCAAAGCGCACAGACCCGGTTGTTATCATCAATACCTTTGGGGAACTCTTCAAGCTTTATAGCGTTGGAACCATCGTGTTTTGCGGGGCGAGCCTCGTGCCGTTGGGTGGACAGAACCCCCTGGAACCGGCGATCTGGGGAAAACCTGTCTTTTACGGGCCCTCCATGGAGGATTTTCTGGATGCAAAGGCGCTGCTAGAGGAGGTGGATGCGGGCATGCCCATTTCGAGCCCCGAAATGCTGGCGGAGAAGGCGATCTGGCTCCTCAGACATCCTGATATCCTGAAAGCATACGGTGAACGTGCGCGGGATGCCGTCATGAGGAACCAAAACGCTGCGGAAAAACATGCAGGGGTGATAGCGGGATTGGTTTGAGGATCTTCGCGTTCTGGATCCTGGATGCTTGGTATGGAATGAGATGGTGGGGGAACGGGATGAGTTAACTGAATAAGCTGCCAAAATTCGAAATGTTTGAGCAAGGTAGTCAAATAAGAAGATCACCTCGAAGCGCTCTTTGAGGCTGAATCACTAACGGACAAGGAATTGTACGACGATATACATGACAAGCTCGAAGTTCTTGGCAACAAAATGAACTTGTTTATTCAATCCGTAGAAAGTGGACATATGAGCGAGAAGTCGCCCTTTTCTTTGCTCTTTAGTGATTGTAAATAGTGGCTGGGAATCCAGTATCCGGTATCAAGTATCGAGAATCCATAGTTGTAGAGGAGGTTAACTCATGGTGATTGATCGGAAAGTCATTGAGTCTATGTACCAGGGCCTCTCTTCAAGGGCTAAAGCCAGGGTGAAGCAAGCTACGGAGATGATTGTTAAGGCCAAGGAGAAGGGGGGTAAGGTGGTAGCGGTGGTGGGCAGCGGTCCGAATCTGCACGAGGGCGTGACCACCCTTCTGGCGGAGCTCATCCACAAGCGAATTCTCGATGGTGTCTCGACTAGTTCTGCAGTGATCAACCATGAGATGGCCGGCACCCTTGAGAAGGTAAAGCGATTCGATGGCGTGGCCTTTGGCCTTGAGCGAGAGAAGCTCCCCTCAGATGGATTCTTCGAGGTCAGTATCCTTTCCAAGGCAAGGCTTGAGGAATTTCAACGCGAGATTCCAATCGACACGGCCCTCTACCGGAGGATGCACCAGGCCAAGGGAAACGTTATCATCAAGGTCGCCGGAAACATTGCTTATCCTACAGGACTTCGTACTGAGAGGCTTGCGCGCGACGTGCTTGCCCTGGCGAAGCGCTGCGGCATACCCTTTGAGCAGATGGCTGGTTATGGAGCCGACCGTCTCACCATGATTGGGGCAGGAGCCGAGCATGACATTCCCGTGCTGGTCACCGTACCACAGTTAGTGGGAGGTGGAGAGGTGGGGCTGGCCATCGGGGACTCTCTGTCTATTTCAGAACGCTGTCGCCGCATTGCGGGGCTTCTTGATAGTGCCGAGGTGATTATCGAATCTGCCCTTGCCCTGTCGCAGGAAGTCCACGATGGGCCCTTCGAGCTCTTCACTGGGCACGGGGTGTGGGCGGACTGGGAAGGGGGATGGACCTACTCCCTTGCCCACAAGAAGATCGTACGTATTGACCTGGATCCCAATCTGGAGAGGGCATGGACGCAGGAGCGGAGGTCGAAAATGGTCACCGATGCAGTTCAAAGAGGCCTTCCTAAGACCAAGGTTATGCGCATCCCCTTCCGCATGGAGATGTCGGGATTTGCACGGATTCCAGGGAGTCTCCCCATTGTAGGTGATATTGGGGAGGTCTGGCCTGTTCTCGCGACTAGGGTCGCAGATGCACTCGATGTGCGGCTTGACTTTATGAGCTACAAGCAATCACTGCCTGCGGGAGAGAAAGTCCGCGAGTGGATCGTAAGAAACGTACAGGCAGTTAACGGCGAACGGATGTTTGCTGCAGCGAGGGAACTCACCCCTATCTGAGGGTCTCTCTTTCATCTTCTCCATCCCACAAGCAGAAGTTCTTGAGGATGGTCAGGCCTGGAGGTCCGCTCTTTTCCGGATGAAACTGGAGGGCAATGAGATTTCTTCTACCCAATACACTGGCAAATGTGATGCCGTGGTCGGTTGTGCCGATGATCGTCTCTCCATCTCTTGGGGCCGGATAATAGCTGTGAACGAAATAGAACTCGCTCTCCGGGGCAACACCATTAAGAACTGGATGCGCCTTCCTGAAGTTTACCTGGTTCCAGCCCATATGGGGCACCTTGAGGCTTTTGCCATTAGCCGAGAGGAGAGGCGTGGGAAAACGTCTTACCGTGCCAGGGAGCAATCCGAGACAGGTGGTCTGATTTTCCTCGCTCTCTTCCAGGATTATCTGTGTGCCCAAGCAGATGCCCAGGAACGGCTTAGCGGATGCATAGAGCTCACCTATCGCTTGGTCAAGCCCCATCGTTTTTAAATCCTGCATGGCCTGTCCTGCAGAGCCAACACCCGGGAAGATAACCCTACG
>Ga0209635_10000393_pt1 | contig 29383 bp, 33 predicted proteins | sample DeeMarSWOR230_32_FD_187463 | JGI IMG/M metagenome (GOLD analysis project Ga0209635, IMG submission 187463) | Marine sediment microbial communities from White Oak River estuary, North Carolina - WOR-2-30_32 (SPAdes) (version 2) | ecosystem: Environmental > Aquatic > Marine > Intertidal zone >...
TCCAATCGTCTGGTAAATCCTCAAATTTTGTACCTTCAGCTTCTTCATCGTAAACATAACCGCAAGCTTGACATTCCCACTTTCCCAACCTTAACACATCCTTTTAATTTTAAGTTGTAGAATTTGATTTTATGGATTGTAATTGAATGTATATAAAAAATATTAATTTAATATTTTATAAATATAGAACTATTCACAAAATTCATTTTTTATTTTGAGTATAGCATTAATATTAGGGAACATATATCTCTGGACGATTAGTATATAATTCGATAAGATTGCCATCAGGATCACGTAGATGAGAGGTTCTAAGCCCCCAAGCTGGACGATCAGTAGGTTTAGTCAAAAATTTTATACCTTGCTCTTTTAGGTGATTGTAGATAGCATCTACATCTTGAACTTCAAAGATTAAGGCAACTTGACCTTGAAAATTAACATCTTTAGGTTTATGTACAGCACCAATTGCTTCAGCCATACGATAATAATCAAATAAGGCAAGAGAATGAGCACCTGTATTAAATTCAGCGTATGGTCCACTTTCATTACCTCCAATATGAGGAAGATCTAAAATATTATTATAAAATTTAAAACAAGCTTTAAAATTCCTTACAAGTAAACGAGTATGAGTAAGATTAAATGACATGGATAAACCTCTTTAGAATTTTCGTTTATGTTAAACTATATTCTGTTAATTATAAAGTTTTTTTTAATCTAAAAAATACTAATAACTCTAATAATTTTCAAATTTAACTTTTTTAATCTTTCTATTTTTATTAATATCACAGATGTAAGGTTTAATTAAGTGAAAATTAATATAATTAAGAGCAATTTATTAAAAAAATAAAAAAGAACTAAAGGTTAAGTTCTATTATTTTATCTTGGTGTATTTTTACTTTATCCGGAGTTAAGTTATAAAATCTCCAGAAGACTATCGCTGCCATTAACATAAATAATGCTGGAATTAATCCAAAATGTATATGAACGCCCCATATTGCTGATTGCGGTTGAGCAGATAAAGGTTGTCCTGCCCTCAAGCCCGTTAATGTTTGAACTATTGTAAAAACAATAGCTTGTATTAAAATAGCCAATCTCCCAAAGAATTGTAAAAATCCGTTAAAAATACCTTCTTGGCGTTTATGGGTAATAACCACTGATTCATCTATAACATCACCTAGAACTGGTGCTATCATTGTCCAAAATCCTCCGAGTCCAAAACCCCATAGAATAAGTACAATAAACGCAACCCAAACAGTATTAAGAAATACAAATGGAACGGTGAAGATCGTTAATAGAAGGCTATTAATCAACATAACTTTTTTATTGTTATTGGTTTTCCGAGCAATTATAGCCCATAATGGTGAAGATATTAGCGCACCAACAAGAAACCCTGCAGATAATAATGTTTGAATGTCTTCTGGTTCTCCTAATATATATTCAACAAAGAAAGGTATAGATGCTTGAAAACATATTACAAGTGCTCTATAAAGTGTATACGTAATAATGAAAAACAAGAATGATTTTTGCCTTAGAGATATGTTTAGTGTTTTAAAGAATGGTGTTTCCTTTTCAGGGTCATAACTCTGGAGATATTTATCGATAGTTTTTCGATCTTCTCGACAACCGGGAATCGAAAGCATTAAGACAATTAGTCCAATAATAATTACTACTCCTGATTTAATCACAAAAGTAATAGCTTCTTCACGAATTATAATCAACGGTGGTAGTAAAGCCCCTAATGCTACTCCAATTATTCCAATTGGTGTTTGTATTCCTGTTGCTTTTCTACGTTCATTTACAGAACGAAATTTATCAGGAAAAAGAGCTGAAAAATTAACGAAAAATACTGAGTTAAAAGTATCGAATAAACATGTAGAAGCGATAAACCAAATAAAAAATATCCATGCTCCCGATTGTGGATCAACATCTGGAAGGAATAATCGAGGAGAAAATACCAGTAAATAACTAAAGAGATATATAACTCCACCAATCATTATCCAAGGAAATCTCCTGCCCCATTTTCTCGTGAATTTAAAAGGTTTATTTGTTAGATACCCAACCAAAGGGTCGTTCACAGCATTCCATATAGCATAAATCACAACAGCTGTTCCAATTATTAATGGTTGAACACCAATAGTTCTTACATAGAAATAATATAAAAAGGCAGTAAATGCCATCTCGACAAATTCAGTTAAGAATTTGCCAAAACCATAAGAGGCCATATTCAATTTTGAATGTACTATTTCTGTTTCTTCTCCCATAATTAAACACGAGTTTTTATGAGTTTTTTAATTAAATTAAATAAGAATTAGTTGTATGTGTTTTTATATATAATGATCTTATTAAAAAAGTCGAGATTAAATCTTTTATGTCATTTCTTTTTTAACAAAAAACTTCTTTGAGGAACGACATTTCGGACATCTAAATGTTTTATGATCTAATTCTTCGAAAGGTTTATCTTTTTCATTATTATCATAAATATAATTACATCTTTTACAGCGGTAAATAGAAATTGTTTCTCACCTCATTCTAAATTTAATTGGGATTTAGATTTTTTTTGTAAAATCTTTTTTAGAACATTTGCAATTTGGACAGGTCCAATCAGATGGTAGATCTTTAAATAGAATACCCATTTTAGCTTCATCATATTCTGCCCCACATTTATTACAGTTGTAAGAATATAATTCTAATAACTTTTTTAATTCCTCTCTATCAACGTCTTTTTCCATCTTATTATATACATAAGACATTGCTTTATTATCACCGAATAAAATAGCGCCTTTTAATTTATTTTCTTTTAAAACCAATTTTTGATAACAGCAATCCTTTTTATCAGCTTTTTTTAAGATTTCCCATGCTCCACCCTCCTCTTTAGTAGGATCTATGGTCCCTATTGAAGTTAGCTCTAACCCTACTATTTTAAGAGTATTTTTGGGAGTGGTTCCTTTATAATCTACCTTTTTTAAACCTATTACAGAGGCAGCAACTATTTTTGACTGTTCCATACATGCTGGTATAATGCCCCATATTTGGTTTTTGTATTCTATACAATCTCCAACAGCATAGATATCTTTTTCAGTGGTTTCTAAAAATTCATTTACGATTATTCCTTTATTTGTTTGGATGTTAGCTTGTTTAGCTAAATCTATTGTAGGCCTAATGCCTGCTTGGATTAAAACTATATCTGCTCCTAAAATTTGTCCTCCTTTTAATTTAATCCCTGATACTACTCCATTTCCTAATATTGCTTCAGTAGCGGCATCTAAAACTACATGTATTCCTCGATTTTCAATTTCATCCTTTAACATAGTACCACATTCTTCGTCCAATTGTCTTGGTAATAAACGAGGAAAAAATTCTACTACTGTAGTGTCTAAATTACATTCATTAATTTGATTGGCTAATTCTAATCCTAATAATCCTCCACCAATTATAATTGCATTATCAACATTTTTTTTTTTGATATATTCTTTTATTTCAATAGCATCATCAATGCTCCGGAGAGTAAAAACACCTTTCTTTTGTTCTTTCATTTCGACTGCATTTTTAATAGGTGGAACATTAGGCGTACTTCCAATTGCTAAAATGAGTTTATCATAGGCAATCGACGAATTGTCTTCTTCTATATGTATAATTTTAGTGCCTGGATCGATTTTATCTACTTTAGTATTTAAATATAAGTTAATTTGCTTAGTTTCATACCAATCTTTATTAAAAACAATCAAATCATCAATAGTTACCTTCTCAGATATCAATTCTGGTAACTTTACTCTTGTATAATAGGGGTATTTTTCTTGAGTATAAACTTCAATTTCTACTTCATCATTGAGAGATCTGATATTTTGAGCCGTAAATGTCCCTGAAATATTGTTCCCGATTATAACAACTTTCATAGAATAATTAGGCTATTCATCTTATTTTAACATTATTATTATATATTGTAATCAAAGAGGATAAACCAAATGAACATGTTCAAAAACAAACTTAAATCATATCTCTTATTTTTTAAATACGATAATTTTAAAAAATTTGGAAAAAAGTGGTAATTTATGGAAAATGAAAGAATTTCTTATCATAAATCAGTTCAAAAAGTATATGAAAGACTTAAAAAAGATGGCATGAATAACATCTGGGATCGTTTTGTAGCACAAGGATTCGGAGGTGACCCTGATAAACGATGCTCATTTTGTTTAAAAGGTGCACGTTGTGATTTATGTTCTAATGGCCCTTGTAGGGCAGATTCATCAATAGATAAACGTGGTGTATGTGGAATAACTGCTGATGGCATGGCTATGCGTATGATGCTACTAAGAAATGTTATGGGCTCATCAACTTATCATTATCATACCGAAACAACATTAAAAACCTTAAAAGCCACGATAGAAGGTAAAACTCCTTTTAAAATCTCTGAACCAGAAAAATTAAAAAATTTTGCTAAACGTCTTGGATTAGATACCTCTGGTTCAGAAGAAGATATTGCATTGGAATTATATAATTTTGCAAAGGAAGATTTTAATAGAGCTTATGATGAACCAAGTAAAATAGTTGAGAAGTTAGCTCCACCAGAAAGGCAACAAGTATGGAAAAAATTAGGAATCTTCCCTGGGGGACTTTATGGAGAAATGATGTTTTCAACAAGCTCTTGTCTTACAAATGTAGATGGATATTACGCGAGTTTAGCTCTTAAAGCAATGAGACTAGGGATTGCTATGGCATATCAAAGTCAAATTGTCAATGAATTCACTCAAGATATACTATTTAATATTCCCAGACCTCATAAAATGAGAGTGAATCTTGGAGTTTTAGACCCCGATTATGTAAATGTACTTCCAAATGGACATGAACCATTCTTAGGATTTGCAATGGTTCAACTTGCACGAAAGTCTGAATGGCAAGAAAAAGCGAAAAGTGTAGGTGCTAAAGGTTTAAGAATTATAGCAAATATTGAAACTGGACAAGAAATGATACAAAGATGGGAAATGGATGATGTTTTTTATGGATTTACCGGAAATTGGATAATGCAAGAAGCAATTTTGGCAAGTGGTTGTATTGATGCATTTATCTGTGATATGAACTGTTGTATGCCAATTGATCCTATATATGCTAAAAAATATAAATTCAAATTAGTTCCAGTCTCCGAAGTTGTGGCTTTTGAGGGCATAACTGAAAGAGTAGATTATAAACCTGAAAAAGCTGAAGAACAAGCAGCAATATTACTTCAAATGGCGATAGATAATTTTAAAGAGCGTGAAGCAAATGTAGAACCTATTACCGGTTTAGATATGAATGAAGCTATGGTTGGTTTTTCAAGTGAGAGTATCCTAGCAGCTCTTGGAGGTACGCTTGAACCATTACTCGAGCTTATTAAGAATGGTACCATACGGGGCGTAGCTGGACTAGTGTCTTGTACAACACTTAGGGATTATGGACAAGATGTACATACTATTCAAGTAGCTAAAGAATTAATTAAAAGAGATGTTTTAGTATTATCAATGGGGTGTGGCAATGGAGCATTACAAGTGGGAGGATTATGTTTACCAGAAGCAAAAGATATGGCTGGTCCTGGTTTAAAAACAGTTTGTGAAAAATTAGGAATTCCACCAGTTCTTAGCTATGGAACATGTACAGATACAGGTAGAGTTGCAGATTTGATTGGAATAATCTCTGCAGCACTTGGTGGTGTACCAATTCCAGATTTACCTATAGTAGCTGCAGCTCCAGAGTACATCGAACAAAAAGCTACAATTGATGCGATATTTGCCCTAGCATTTGGTTTATATACGTATGTCAATCCTGTACCTACAGTTACTGGAGGTGCTGATTTAGTTAAACTTCTAACTAAAGATTGCAAAGATTTAACAGGTGGAATTTTGCATGTTGAAACTGATCCCATTCAAGCTGTTGAGGCAATGTTAGCCCATATTGAGAAGAATAGGGAAAAATTAGGTATATAATAATTATTTTTTTTTTCTTAAATTTACTCATTTTAATTGCTTAGAAGAATATTGTTTTTTGTTTTATAGAATAATTTTCTTAACACTATCTCAAATTTCTATATGAACATGTTCGAAATTAAGATTATATTATCAATTCTATTTGATTTAATCATGACTGAAGCAAAACAACATAAAATAGTAAAAAGAAAAATTATAAAGATAGATGAAGATCTTTGTACTGGATGCGGAAATTGTGTTGTAGATTGTGCAGAGGGTGCTTTAAAGGTAATCCATGGAAAAGCTAGGGTCATAAATGAAGTTTTCTGCGATGGTCTTGGTGCGTGCATTTCTGGCTGTCCGGAAGGTGCACTTGAAATAATTGAAAGAGAAGCTTTAGAGTTCGATGAAGAAGCTGTTGAGAAACATTTGGAATCTATGAAACATGATCAACAAACTGAAATGGAGCAAATAAATGAAATTGCCACTGAACATACCCACCAATGTGGTTGCCCTTCTGTTCAGACGATGGTTTTTGAGGAACCAGAAACTCAAACAGAATTATTTGGAAATATTCCATCAGCTCTACGACAGTGGCCAGTTCAAATGCACTTAATCAATCCCAGAGCTCCATATTATCAAGGGGCAGACTTACTTCTCTCAGCAGATTGTGTTGGATTTTCCTACGGTGATTTTCATAGGGATTTCTTAAAACATAAGTCTATAGCAATTGCTTGTCCGAAACTCGATCAAGGTAAAGAAGTATATATAGATAAAATTAAAATTTTAATTGATGACGCAAAAATAAATACCCTAACAGTAGCCATTATGGAAGTTCCTTGTTGTTCTGGCTTATTAGCTTTAGCTCAAGAAGGAGCTAAACGAGCAAGTAGAAAAGTCCCAATAAAATATGTTATCGTGGGCATAAAAGGAAATATTTTAAAAGAAGAATGGGTATAAATTTCTTTTAAAATTTCTTATTTATTATTTTTCAAATAAGACTTTTTTTTTAATGATTTTTCTAAGCATTACTGATAACGCTGATTTAGATTTACCTAATTCGTTAGCTAACTCTTCTAAAGAAATTTTTCTTGGAATTTCAAAAAATCCTAAGGTTATTGCCTTTTCAAGTATATTTGATTCATCATAGGTTAATTTACTCCTATCATCATCAATTTTATAAGGAGATAATCCAATTCTAAGCAAATCAAAACTAATATTTTTCTCCTCAAAAAGAGTTAATAATTGATCTATCCGGTCTCTACTAGAAATTAACCTCCAATAAGCATAGCCATCTTCTACTCTTATTGGAAAATTTACAAGAACTCCACATTTGATTATAGCATATAATAAATAAGGATCTTTTGTTTTCACATTAAATTTAACTTTGTTTTCTTCCTTTTCTAATACACTTAATTCAAAAACTGATGGATGATTCCTAATTTCTTCTATAATAGAATCGATATTGTAATGCAAAATCTCAATCAGACTATTACCAATGGATTTCTCAAGATCATAAGGGAGAAAATGGGAAATTTCCATTTTTATATCAGGATATTTCTGAAAAATTTCGGCAATCCATATCTCGTCGGGAAATTTAATCTTAATCCTCGCTAAACTCGGTTTAGTTGCATCCATCTTTTAATATTAGGATTTTAGATTTTAAAACTTTTATTTTATACAATAATGATTAATTATTAATAAAAACAAGTTAAATGCATTATTATGGTAGAAAATAGAAATTTATTGCTTGGAATTTGTGGAAGCCCTAGAAAGCAAGGGACTGAATATGCCGTTCAATATGCTTTAAACTATGCTGCTGACAAATATGGATTTGACATAGAATTTTGGACTGTTAGGAATAAAAAAATTAATTTCTGCCTTCATTGTAATTATTGTATTCGAGACAAAAAAGGATGTGTCAATAAGGATGATATGGAAGATCTTTATTCTAAATTAGAAGAAGCTAAATTTTACATCTTCGGTACTCCAATATTTCAAGGAAATTTGTCAGGCCAACTAAAAACGGTAATGGATCGGTGTCGTGCTATGGTTGCTAAGAATGCTAATGTTTTTAAAGACAAAATTGGAGCAGCATTGGCGGTAGGAGGAGATAGAACTGGAGGACAAGAGATTGCCATACGAAGTATTTTAGATTTTTACCAACAAAATCATATTATACCCGTATCAGGTGGTGCTTTCGGAGCAAATTTGGGTGCTGGTCTATGGAGTCAAGATATGGGAAAAGAAGGAATTGAAAAAGATGAAGAAGGGTTGAGAACTATCCGAAAAGTAATAAAAAGGTTAGTAGAATTTAAAAAATAAAAGGATAATTTAAAAATTTAAAAAAAATTATTTGACTCCAAATAATTCCTTAGCCTCTTTCTCTCTAAGGCCTGAAATACCCCAGAGTTCTTTAAACCAATATTTTCCTTTATGAATGACAACTGGGGTATTAACTATGCAACCATCAACATCACAGAATGTTTTTAAAAAATTGTCGTCATGTAGTAGCTCATGCACAAATTCCTCATCATTTATATCGCGTTCAATATATCTAACTTCACGTTCCTTTAACCAATCTTTTAATTCGTGACATCGATGGCAGTCTTCTTTAGTTATAACTATGGGTGTTTTTGCTTCCATATTATAGAAATAAACAGGAGGAATAAAAAAGTTTTATCTTCTAACCTATAAATAATTTGGATTAAAAAGCAATAATTCAATAAAACTTCATATATATTGTTTATAAAACAATTAATATTTTCAGTATGTAAAAACTCCTGAAAATTAAATATAAATTGAAAAACATTAAAATCAAAATAGAGGTGTTATAATTGTTAAGATTGAAAAAATCGCAAATAGTAAAAAGGGTTAAAACTGCTCAATTTATTGGGAGGCAATTATCTAGATTAAAAATGGGGCAATCGTATTATTCAATCGCAGTCTCAACAGTAAGTGCCATATCTCTTATTTCTTTAGCTTTCAGAATAACTTTTTGGATGTTAATTATAATATTTCCATTTCTTCTTTTGGGTGCATTTATAATTGGATATTTTTTGGATATTTATAATATTAATACTATGGATATCCTTAAATCAAATGAAATTACTCATAGATTTCTCACCACTTCTGATATTAAAACTCAAGAATTTCAATTACTACAAACCGAAATTATCTTGGAAGCAATAAAAGCTATTCAAGAAAATAAAAAATTGGATCCTAATGATCTTTTAAAGAAATATGAAAATTATTATAGGAAATGGAAATCTCCAGATCAATAATGTATTTATCTTTGATTAAATAAAACGGAGTATGAAATTAAGAGTAGCTAATTAGATTTAAAATTGATAAAAATAAAATGAAAGTCTCTTAACTTTTAATCCTAATTTTAAAAATATTTAATAAATTATTAACAACAAATTCTTATTTCTTATTCTTATTCTAATCTTAAGATGGATCAAAAAACTCGAAATGAAGCTTTTAATGAGTATATTAAAACGCTATTTAATAGTTCTAGTTTTAAAGAAAGAGCTATAGCCGCTCAAAATCTTGGTCATTTAAAAGAAGGGAGAGCAATCAATCTATTAGTTAGAGCTTTAAAATCTGAAAATGACGATGTAGTTATTAATCGAATTATTGAAGCTATGGGGGAAATTGGAGATCCAAAAGCCACTATGTTAATTATTGAGTTTTTAAAACAAGAATTAGAAAAATCAGAGGAAGTTCAAGATAAAACAAGATTATTTATTATTATTGAAAGTTTGATGAAAATTGGAGATAGAAGAGCACTTGAGCATTTAGGTATATTATTAGATTCTTGTTATAGTGATATTAGAAAATTAACAGAAGAAGCGTTTGAGTGTATCGATCCTGAATGGAAAATAAATGTTAAAGCTACGTAAATTAAAAAGATTTTTATAATAAAGAGGAAGAAATACAATTATGGCTGAAATTATTAACAACCTAGCACAAACCGTAGAGGGATCAAAAAAAAACAGAGACATCACTATTTTAACATTATCTACATGTATGTGGTGCAAAAAATGCAAGGCTTGGTTAAAAGAGCGTGATATACAATACAGATATGTAGATGTAGATAAAATTGAATTTGAAGAGAAATCGAAGATACTTACATATTTAAAAGATAAATTCCAATCGAGAATTTCATATCCCTTTATGATATGCGATGAGGAGCATGTTATAGGTTATAATCCAGGTAAATATGAAGAACTAATGAAATCGGGAGGGAAATAAAATGAATATGGAAACAATAGAAGGAATGACAGAATATTGTAATAAAGTATGTGAAACAAATAATTGGATATTAAATAAAGATCAAGGCACATTAAACGAATTAATTGACGGTTTAGTTGAAAATAAGAAAAATTACGGATATCAATCATGTCCATGTCGTCTTGCCTCAGGTAATCGAGATCTAGATCGAGATTTAATATGTCCATGTGATTATGCCCCGTTAGATATAAAGGAATATGGTGCATGTTACTGTAACTTATATTTACGATCAGATTTCTATGATGAATTTGATAGCGATTTTATTCTTGTTCCTGAAAGGCGGCCTCCTGAGAAAGAAGAAGCAGTTCTGGAATTTTTTAATAAATAAATCTTATTTTGAATTCTCTTTTTTTCTGTTAAGTAGTATGGAAGAATTGTTTATCAATTTTTTATTTATAAATAAAATCCTTAAATATTTCACTTTCTCTATATTTATTATGTCAAAAAAAGAATTATCTGATGAAGAATTAGAGGAAGAACTCGACAAAGCATTTAAAGAAAGTGAGAGACTCAGAGATCATTGTGGAACACCATTGCCCAGTAATAAAGAAGTAGGAATTCAAAGAACTAACGTAAAATTAAAAAAAGATTAAGACCAAAAAATTTTTTTTCTTTTTGTAATATATAATAAAGATTAATCCACTAACGTTAATTTTGTAATAGCTCCAATCTCATTAAATTCTGAAGGTTCCATTCTTAGTTCTTTTCCAGTTATTTTATTTGCAATAGAAGCTGCAAAAATTGCCCATGGACAAACAGCATTAGTTAACTCTTCTTTTGTCATGACACTCCTTACTTGAGCCGTAGAACAATTTACAGTTTCAATTGTAAAAGTTTTTTCTGACTCCCATTTGACTTTTACCTTCTCGGCCATACCTATTTTTTCTGACATTTTCATAAATTCTTTTAACGCATCAGACAAGCTCATTTTTTCAAGTTTTTTCATATTCAATCCTGACATAGTCATCATCTTCTCAATGAATTCATAGGTTCTTGGTACAACATATTTAAAGAGTGTTGGAGTGCCAAGTAACTCTTTAGCTGATTTTTCATAGCCGAAAGTTACTCCATGAAGTAGAAATGCAATTTGATTAAAAGCAAACCGAGTTTTCTCTTTTATGGTTGATCCTCTTTTATAAAGAACAAAAAGAAATAATCCAACCCCTCCTATAAATGGAATAATTGCTGCCCAAATAAAGGAACTTGGTGCAATTATAGTTGAAATCCCTAAAGAATTCCAAGATGGCAATACAAAAAAATAAAAATTATAAAGACTAGTCCAATGAGATAAACTCCACCCTAAAAAACCTATAGGACCAATAAATATTCCATATAAATAAATACTGTCTTTTTTAAATCGAGCTATGAAGAATTTGAAACTAACCATTATGGTTGCTATTAAACCACCAATCCATGTATGAGTCCAAACGGCAGATGGGATTATTAATAGTGGATCTGAGGCAACTATATGTGCATAAAGCATGTACATACACTGAGCAAATAGAATATAAAAAATTGATACTTCTATCCAACCAAATCTTTTATGATATTTGACTATTGTAAAATCTCCTTTCATAAGGTTAAGATCTCTTATATTGTATAAACCAATAAATTCATTTGCTAATACAAAGCAATATCCAATAATAGTTTGTAATATCATTAATTCAATCCATAATTCAACATTCATCTAAATACACGTTAATTTTTTTATCATTTTCAAAATTGGCATCAAAGATTTAATAAACTTAAATGATTATAACCCTGAATATAAATCTTGCACTTTTAAATTAAAAAGTATCTAACTACAAACAATTTAATTTATGTTAACTTTTTGTAAATATCCATACATGTAGTTTGGATAATTGAAAATTCTGAGAAATCCTGAATATTCCCAATTAAAGTTAATGCAAAATTATTAAAATTAATACAAATTGTACTTAATTTCTCTCCACCAATACTGGCATTAAATAATATTCTATTATATATTTGCTCACTTGCTTTCTTTGAAGACGTCAAAAAGCTTATAGTTTCTGGAATATACTCTGAACAATCATATGTTTTATCAAAAATTTTTGAGTAGAATATTTTTCCAAACATATCTACTAAATATAATTGCTTGATATTAGGATTCCAATCTAAATTTTCAAATTTTTCAATTAATTTTTTAGGTTTTTTTACATACTTATCTTTTTCCTTAAAGAATTCCAATTCTAAATATTCATCTTCAAAGGATTCTAATAATTTGTATTGTTTAACTATTAGAATTTTATTTCGAAGTTCAACTAATAGATTTTCATTTTGCACAGTATTAAGAAGAATCCAACGTAAATTTTCTTTAAGATTATTTTGATATAATAATCTCGCAGAATTTATAATCAGTGGAATAAGGAAACTTATTTTATCCTTATTTACGTATTGTCTAGCATGGATATAATAAATATTGCCCCCTTTAGGTTCAAGAAATATAATAGCTTTTAAAGTCGTATCATTATCAATATTGTTTATGGCTTCACTTAATATATCCAAACCATGTGATTTGATTATTTGATTGACGTAAATATCAAATTTTTTGTAATCTGAAACCAAACCATTAAATTCTTCATCAAGACTTTCTATAAAAAGGCTAACAAACTTTTCCATTATATCATGTATAACAGCATGTAATAATTCAATTAGGGCCTCATTTTTAGTAGTTATAACAAATGTTAATTTTTGAAATAATTCTTCATGTTTCTCAAAAATTATCTGAGTTTCCTTCATTTTTAGAGATTTTATATCTTCACCCCTTTCTACCGTGGCAAAACTGTTTATCGCTGTTAAAAAACCACTAAGTAAATCATCGTTCCCTTCACCTATATAAGTTTCTGGATGCCAATTATATAAAAGCGCTCCTGAATCATTAATTATTAATAGAGCTTCAATCATGTTTTATTTTAGAATCACTTCTATTTTATATAATAATATGATGTAAATTTATAATTAAACAAGTAACCTTCATTTTATTATAAATTATCCCTTTAAAATTCAATTTTTTTTATAAATCTTATAATCTTTAAGGTAAATCTTTAATTAAAAACTTAAATTCGGTAATCTTAGGTGATTACAATGGAAAAACGAATTAAAGGACGAAAAAACTTCCCTACTGATGAAGTGGACCCTAATAATTTTCTAAGCGATGAGAAAGTAAGGGAACTTATTAATAAAAAAGAAGAAATCAAGTTTAAAGCAGAAAGCTATTATAAGCTCTTTAACTGTGTCCATTGCGGAGAATGTGAGACTGAAAATGAACGAATTTTATTAAAACATAAATATATTGAAGATGGGAATATATTTGAGGGAATTAATGAAATGCGTGAATATTTTATAAAATATCGATCTCCTTATCCAACTAATAAAATGCGAATAAAAAGGTATAAAGAAATTTCAAGCGAATCAGATACTCTTTTTTTCATGGGGTGTCTTTCTACTATAAGAATTCCTCAATATACTCAGCATGCTCTTCAATATCTAATTCAGCAAGAGGTTGATTTTACAATTTTAGATACAGAAATATGTTGTGGATGGCATTTAAAAATTAGTGGTTTAAATGATGAATATGAAGTGTGTAAAAAGGAGAATAGAGATATTTTTAATTCTAAGAATTTTAAAGAAATAATTTGTTTATGTCCTGCATGTTATTATATTTTTAAAAACGAATTAGAAGGTTTAAATGCTGATGTGAAATATATTTCTGACTATATAAAAGCTTCAAATGTGCGTAAAAAAGGTAGTGTGGGAGTGCAACATTTATGTCAATTAATGAATAGAGGAAAAGAAGGAGTAGATAGGCTTATTATTGACGTTCTTAAAAAAACTGGTTATGATGTTATCTATATTCCTCACTGGTGCTGTGGTGGAGGATCTGGTTGGATGGGACGAACTGATATAATAGAAAAGATCGCCCGTAAGAGAATGTCTGATTTTGATAGAAAAAACCTTGATTTTGTTACAACCTATTGTCCTTCCTGTTGGTGGATTCTACGCCGATTTAGTAAACAATGTAAAATTCACCCAAAAGCTATAGATTTATTTGAATTATTACTTTAAATTAGATTTAGAAAAGTCTTTTTAAGTTTTGGAAAATATTTTTCTTTAAGGAGCTTCGGGAATCTCGATTACAAAATTACTTCCTTTAGTATAGTCATTTTTTACTCGATTTTCAACCCAAATTTTACCTTTATAACTTTCAATAATCTTTTTCACAAGAGACAAACCAATTCCCAGCCCTCTTATGGTATTATCTTTACTGTAACCCTTTTGAAATATTAAATCCTTTTTTTCGTCAATAATACCTATACCATTATCTTTGAATTCTATTTTAATAAATGATTTCGAATTTTTAACGATTTTAGTAATTGTGATATAAATTTTAACGGATTCATAATGGTTATATTTCATTGCATTATGTAAGATATTTTCAAACACATCTAAAAGAAATTCATTAGCTTCAACAAATAGTTCATTATTAACTTTTCTAATTTCTATATCTAATTTCTTATTTTGGGCACTTTTATAAGCAAATTGTATTGCTTCATCTAAAACCTTATAAATCTCTACACTTTTTATTGGAACTTCTGATTCTTCAATTTTAGAAAATTTACGTACATTATTTATTAATTTTACTCCTCTATCAATTTGACTATCTATGATATGAAAAAACTCGTCCAAATTGTCTAAACTTTCTGATTTTTCTTTTAATAATGAGATTAATTCTGAGGAAGATTTAATATTATGAAATATATTATTAATATCGTGAGTAAAAACATCTTTAAATAATTCTGCTCTTTCATAAGCTTCTCGATATCTGTTTTCGGATCTTCTTAATTCTTGTTCAGCATGTTGATGTTCAGTAATGTCTTTAAAACTCCATACACGCCCTACTTTTTCCTCATCTTGAATTAAGGGACAGGAATATTGTTCAAATATGCGTCCATCCTTAAAAAAAATCATGTCATAACCATCATTGGAGGATTTTTCAAGATTCCTTAATTTTAATAAGAATTTATCCGGTTCATTAAGTTGATCTAAAATGAAATTCAATAACGTCTTGAAATCTTTTTGATTAACTATCTCATCTGGAATTCGCCACATATAAATGAACCTTTCGTTTAAATGCGTAATAACATCATTATTATCAACAGCTATAATCCCATCTGCAGTTGCTTCAAATGTTGCTCTTAATAATTCTTGACTCTCCTTTAAAGCTTTTTCAGCATTTAATCTTTCAATTGTGTCTCCCAGACTTTGCCCAAATATTCGTAGAATAACAAAATCTTTACCTTTCCATTGAATTTTTTCTGAAATTTTACTAAAACAAACAAATCCATTAATTGTTCCGCTAATATAAATAAAAAAAGCTAAAAATGATTGAATATTTTGAATTTCCATAAATTTCTTTACGGTTTGAGCATGATTTGGTAAATTAGAAACATCAGGAAGGTTAATAAAACTAATTTTTTCGACTTGATTAATCCACCAGGAAATTATACTAATATCTACTTTTTGAAGGGTTTTTATTTGGGAATTTATCCCTTCTGAACACCATTCGTGGGTATTTCTAAAAAATTTATTATTTTCATCAAATAGAAATAACGAAACTCTATCTGCTTTTGATATAATTCCCATGTCTTCTAATGATGAATTAATAGCTTCGTCGAGATTTACTTTACCAACGAATCGTGAAGAAATACTTGAAATAACTTTCTCAAAATTTAATCTACTTTCAAGAGACACAGAAACTCTCCTTAGTGAACGAACAAAAAATAAAATCCTAATGTTATTTAAATATATTAGATAAAGCTAAATCTGAAAATATGATGAATTGAATATTTTTAAATTTATGGAAAGGGAAAAGGCTAATTTCTAAATATATTTGACGCATTGGATTCACATATTCGACAATTTAATTTAATAAATTTAAAAGATTTAACACTTTTATTATATTTGATTAAATTGGAATCTGAAAAGTTTATTTTAGAAAGTCAAACTGAAAATAGTTATAAAAAATTTACTTTAAGAGAATTTGGAGGGGCTTTTGGAGATTGGGGTACGCTCATTCCATTTATAATAGGTTACATCTCAATTGTAGGTTTAAATCCCGCCGGGATTTTCCTAACATTAGGAATTACAAACATTCTATTAGGGATTAAATTTAATCTTCCCCTTCCCGTACAACCACAGAAGACTATCGGTACTGTAGCTATATCAAAAGAGTGGAGTCCTAATATGGTTATTTCTACTGGATTTGGGACAGGAGTAATATGGTTTCTTCTCGGATTCTCAAAAAAACTTAATAAAATCGTAAGTAAAGTTCCTATCATATCAGTAAGAGGAATCCAACTTGGATTAGGACTTATATTAGGTTGGACAGGAATAATTCTATTTAGTGAAAATATTTTTCTTGGTTTTATATCAATATTAATCATTTTAATTTTGATAAAGAATAAGCCAATACCTTCAGCAATTATTCTCACATTAGGAGGTATTTTAATTTTGTTTATTACTGGAACTATTAAAATTTCAGATTTGAAATTTGGAATTCCATTATTAGCTTTTCAGATACCTACTTGGAAAAATTTTTTACTTGGAATGTTATATGCTGGAATTGCACAACTATTTTTAACATTAACAAATGTAATGGTTGCTACTGTTGTTCTAATTAAAGAGCTTTTCCCAGAAAAGGAGAGTGTCGATGCAAATAACTTAGCGTTCAATATGGGTGCTATGAATTTAATTACTCCTTTCTTCACAGGAATGCCGTTATGTCATGGATCAGGAGGATTAATGGCACAGTACGCGTTTGGAGCTAGGACAGGTGGATCCATGATATTGGAGGGCATCATGGAAATAATTCTCGGATTTTTCTTTTCTGAAGCTTTGTTCTTACTTTTTACAGAGTTTCCCATAGCCATTTTAGGAGCTATGCTTATTTATACTGCCATTTTATTAGGAAATATCGCTTTCAGAGATTTTAATATAAAAACATTCCCAATAATCTTAATCTCAGCAATTATTTGCTTTTTTATTAATATTGCATTAGGTTTTTTAATTGGGTTAATTTTATATCTAATTTTCAAAAAAATGATTGAGGAAGGCAAAAGTTAACTTTTAAAGTTTATCTTTTGAATTATTAGTGTATTTATATTAGATTTTATTCAGTTATTAGTTATAATCATTTTTTTTTATAATTTAAACGAAAAATCATTTTAAATGTGGAAGCAAATATTTACAATAGAATTAACTAAAACGGGTGATTTTTTGTTATTTTCTCAAAATGAAATGGATAATATCAAAAGAGAAATGGCTAAATTAAAAGAAGAAGTTACGCTAAAATTATTTACTGATTTCAAAACACAAGAAGATGGAATGAAACTAAGAAAATGTATGGCCTGTGAGGGGACATACGAATTATTAAAAACTTTGGAAGATCTATCTAACGGGAAATTAAAAATAGATGAAATATCCACTGAAGAAAATGAAGAAGAAGCAAAAAAGTTTAATGTATCTAAGATTCCTGCTATATTATTTGTTGATCAGCATGATAAAGAAGTGCTCCGATATTTAGCACATCCAACAGGTTCCGAATTTGTGCCATTCCTTAATAGTATTCAATATTTTTCAGGAGTAAGACCATATTACGCTGATCAGATCCTCACTCATCTTAAAAAAATAGATAAGTCAAAAATGAAAATTTTTATAACTCCCACATGCCCATATTGCCCAGCGACTGTGCCTGTTCTTACACTTTTTGCTATAGTTTCAAAAGGAAAGATTTCAGCAGAGATTATTGATGTTAATTTAAATCCAGACCTCGGAATGAAATATCAAGTTCAGGGAGTTCCTCACACAGTTATAAATGAGAAAGATCATATATACGGAATGTTTTCACCTCAGGATTTGCTAGATATTCTTACAAAAGGAGAAAGAGATTTTGGAGGAATGTATGCATAAAAGAGGTGATTTTTAAAAGTGTCCTCAGATGATCGATATAAAGAAATAATTAGAAGAGAAATGGCTAAATTAAAAAAACCTGTTAAACTGAAGGTTTTTACATCTCAAAGAATAGGATCAGATGGAACCCAAATAAGAGCTTGCATGGATTGTGGGGAATTTATGAATTTATTACGAATTTATGAAGAAAATTCGAATGGTATGTTAACAATTGAAGAATTATCAATAGATGATAACCCAGAATTCGCAAAAAAGTATGATATATCAAGAGTACCTACAATTTTATTTATTGATGAAAAAGAAACAGAAATTATTCGCTATTTAGCAGCTCCAAAAGGAGGAGAAATACAACCTTTCATCCAGGCTATATTTAACTTTGCAGGAACTCACAATTATTATGAAACAACAATAAAACAAAATCTAGATCGAATCCAACCATCAACTATTAAAGTAATGATGACAGAGACTTGTCCTTATTGTCCTCAAGTAATAGCGATTAGTAATTCCTTTGCGATTGCTTCTGAAGGAAAAGTCAGGACTATAATTATTGATATTATGGCAAATCCTGATATTGGTCAATATTACGACGCAGCAGGTGTTCCTTATACTATCATAAATGATAAAAAAACACTAGTAGGAATGGTTGGTGCGAATGAAATTTTAAGAGCATTAATTGGTGGTAATATTCGTGTTCAATATTAAACTTAATATAAATGATTATACCCTAATTTGTTGTATATAATTGAATGAGGAGGAGATTAAATTACCCGCTTCTTATATTTTTACAAGAATGATACGTGAAGGAATGAAGAAACTTTCTAAATCAGTTAAAGTAGATGTATTTGTTGATAAAAATAGAAATAATAAAAATTACGATTATACGATGTCGATTCTAAAACTCTATGAAGAACATTCTGATGGAAAATTAATTATTGAAGAACTACAAGTTGGAGCTCATCATATTTTAGAAAAAAAGTATAATATTTACAGAGTACCTACTATATTATTAATCGATAATAACGGTAATGAGCTTATTCGTTATTTAGCAGCTCCAGAGGGTAGTGAAATCAAACCGTTTATTCAAGCTTTATTAATATTTGCAGGGGCTGCGAATTATTATGAAGCTTCCATTAGAAAAAATCATGATAGAATAATTCCTTCAACAATGAAAGTGATGATAACAAATTCATGTGTTTACTGCCCTCAGATGGTAAGTATAGCTACTCAATTTGCTCTAGCAGCAGGAGGAAAAATTAAAGCTGTGATAATAGATATAAATGAAAATCCTGATATTGGAGAACAATATGATAGTTCAAGTGTTCCTTATACGGTTATTAATGAAAAAAACCTTTAGTTGGGTGTTATGGACCTGAGGAGGTATTACAAGAACTTATGGGTGAAAATTTAATTATAAAATAATGTTAAATAGATTTTAATTTATTTCTAAATATTAAAAGAAAAAAGGTAAAAACGGATGTTTAACATTGATATGAATAGTATTGATTTAGAAAAGACTTTTGATCTGATAGTTTTAGGAGGAGGTCCTGCTGCGTTAGGATGTGCTATATATGCTGCAAGGTTTGCGATGGATGTTTTAGTTGTTGGTAAAACTTTTGGAGGATTAATTGCGACAACTCACATTGTTGAAAATTATCCTGCTATCACATCAATAAGTGGTCAAGGATTGATGGATATGTTTAAGGATCATATCGACTCACTTAACATTCCGTACATCTCAGATGAAATACGAAGTATTGATAGAATTGATGATCACTTTGAACTTCATTCTTTCTTTCAAAAATTTAAAGCATATTCAATTTGTATAGCAACTGGTTCAGAAAGGAGGAAATTAGGAATTCCTGGGGAAGTACAATTCACCGGGAGGGGTGTTTCATATTGCGCGACTTGTGATGGCCCATTTTATAAGGATAAAAATGTTTGTGTGATTGGTGGGAGTGATTCCGCCGCTAAAGAAGCCTTATTTTTAGCTCAAAGTGTAAATAAAGTATATATTATTTACCGAGGTGAAGAAATTAGAGCTGAACCAATAAACAAGCAAAGAGTGTATAATAATGATAAAATTGAGATAATTTATAAGACAAAAATTGTAGAAATTAAAGGAGATAATACAGTAAAATCAGTAATTTTTGATAATGGACAAGAATTTGAAATAGATGGTGTTTTTATTGAGATAGGGTCAATTCCTAATTCTGAATTAGCAAAACATATTGGAGTAGAAACAAACGAAAAAGGCGAAATTTTGATAAATCGCAAATCAGAAACAAACATTCAAGGTATTTTTGCTGCTGGAGATGTAGCGGATGCTCCTTTCAAACAAGCTATTACAGGAGTTTCTGAAGGTGTTATAGCAGCATATTCTGCTTTTGATTATGTGAAAGAAATGAATATAGAATATTAATGGTAATATTTTTAATTTTAATTTTTAGTTTACCTTCAAAAATAAGAGAAAAAAAGAGAATTTATTCAATATTTATGTCTATACTATGAAATTCGGGTTCTTTGAAAGGTACTTCAACCTTAAGTAGTCCATTTTTATAATTTGCTTTTGCTTCTTCAGGGTTTATAGGACAGCATAAACCGTAGGAACCTACATATATAGTATCTTCGGTTTCTCCTTTAATGAAAAAACTATCATCATGCATCTTAAGTTTGATTGAATCTTTCTCTACTCCAGGTAATTGAATTTCAATTTTATAGACATTTTCTTCATCATCTGCCCAAGAACATACTTCTGGGGATCTTATATACTTTTCTTCTTCTTTTACTTCAGACAAGTTTTTCACCTTTATGCTAAAATATATCGTTCTTTTTCTTAATAACATCATCCAAAATAGCTGATTTAAAAGTTCTTTCTATAGATTATTAAAGGAATTAATTTTTCTTACTTATTTTGTAAACTAAAATACAGATTCATTTTTAATTTATAAAATTCTATAGTTTTGTAATAAGATATAGAACCTTATTGAGTATGAATTAGAAAAGGGTCTCCTGATATTATATCTAATAACTTTTCCCAATATTCCTTTATTTCCCAATCTTGTTTATCTTTAATTTTTTCAGAGATTTCTTTCAATATTTGTTTAATTTTAAGTGAATCAAAATATCTTAAAATTGGTGAAATTACAGATAACATATATTGTTTTTCTCCATATCTTTCATTTTCATCTGGATAAGAATCAAAAAAGATATAACCTTTTTGATTGATATTTTCAATATCTAATAAAATACTTTGAGCTTTTGTGATTTTATCGTGTCCATAAATTGAAGTTGCTGCTTGGAATAACTGTTTTCCTATTGCACTTAACGAAAAAGGACAATCTTTGTCTGAGGGAAAATACTTCTTTACAACAGGACCTAAAATATCATCCCAATACACATACAATAAAAATAATAATTGTTGATCTTTATCTGAAATTGAGGGTTCTATTTTAATATTTAAAGAGTTTAGTAACTTTTTAATCTCATTATCAATAAGGCTAGATTTTTGACTTCGAGCTATCTTCCCTGAAATAATGGCAATTAAATCTTCTTTTTTAAAAGGTTTTGTAATATAATCATCAATCCCCAGTATTTTACCTAACCGGATATCTTCAGGAGTGGATTTTGCCGTTAGAAATAAAAAAGGAATTCGATTCCATTGAGGATTACCTGAAACAGCATTAAAAAATTCATAACCATTCATTTGTGGCATCATAATGTCACTAATGATTAAATCGGGAGGACTTTTTAATTCTGACAAAATTTTTAATGCTTTTTTACCATTTACAGCCGTTTTAACATTATATCCATTATTTTCCAAAAGTAATCTCAAATGAAATAAGATATCTTTATTATCATCAACTACGAGTATCAATGATTTAGAGATGGTTTCCATATCAATTCCCTTAAAATTCTTATAGGAAAAATACCAAATAAAATTATATGCAATTTTTATTTTAAATTTAATCTATACTAGGGAAAAATATCGAAAATGTAGTACTTTTACCTAAAGCACTTTCAACATATATTTCTCCTTGATGAAGTTGAACAATATCTTTTGCAATTGATAACCCTAATCCTGTTCCAGAAATTTCTTCTGCATTTGAAGCTCGATAAAATCGTTCAAAAATATGAGGAAGGTCTTCTTTACTAATTCCTATACCACGATTTTTAAATTGAAATAAAATCCCATTTTTTCCTTTAGGATTAAATTTTCCTTTGTAATTTTCAATTGCATTTATCTTGATAGTTGTATTTTCATATGAATATTTTATTGCATTATCAAGAAGAATTCGAAAAACTTGATCAATTCTTTTAATGTCCCCTTTCATATTGATATCTTTATTAATATCAATTTGAAAAGTAATGTTTTTTTCTTCAGCAAAAGAGGCTAAGAATAATTCCATATTTTGGAATAATATCAAGGGATTATAGTTTTCTAAATTAAGTTCCATTTTTTTTTCATCAATTTGAGAGATCGTAAGAATATCTTCTGATAAATCTTTTAGAAGTGAAATATTCCTCTCTTCTGTCTCAAGAATGTATTTTTGCAGTTCAGGGGTCAATGAATCTTGTTTTTGCTTGTATAAATCTAAAGACATCATTAGAACGGTTATAGGTGTTCTCAATTCATGAGATACTGTCGACACCATGTTTTTAATTCTTCTTTCTGCTAAAATTCTCTCTGTGATATTAAGACCATAAATATTAAGATAATTTTCTTCAGCAATGGGGGTGATAGTAAACGAATAAAATTCGTTATTTAGTTCAAGCTCAATTTGTTGAATTTTTTGAGTATGAAAGACTTTCTCTTTTATATTATTTAAACTAGGAGGTATTTTATCCCCAATCTCAATATTAAACAATTTTTCACCAACATCATTTATATATAAGATAAGTTCATTACTGACCCTTAATATTGGATTTGGATCCTCCGAAGGAAATCTTGCTAAACTCTTAATTTCTTCTTCTGCTTTTTTGCGTTCAGTAATATTTCGACCAACCACAACCATATAATTAGTATCTCCTTGATCATTAGGAATAATTGAGCCTAAATATTCAAAGGGTACTTTTTTCCCATATTTTGTAATTAAATCCATTTGAACTATAGTATTACCAGTTTCTATGGCATTACGTGTAGCTTTTTCAGCTTTTATCAGATCTTCTTTACTATAATAAGAATCAGGTGCTTTCATGGATAATATTTCTTTATCAGTATACCCACTAATCTCATTGAAAGCTTTATTCCATCTTATTGCTTTACCATTCACTGGGTTAAAAACGAAAAAAGTATCCATTTGAGCATTTAATGCGGTTTTTGTAAACATTTCGCTCTGTTTTAATCTTGTGAATAATGTATTTAAGGGATCTTCAAGTCCCTTTTTAATTATTGCTAAATAAATGAGAAAAAATGAGACTATTTTAAAGAGATGACCTATTAAGTTAGATAAATCATATACACCAACATAAAAAGTAAAAGCTAACTCCGCTGCAATAGTTGATAAAATCGAATAGATTTTCAGACGCAATGTTGTTAAATTGAGCTCTTTTCTATTTTTATATAATATTATTATTGATACTGCTAAAATTCCAATAATTATATATTCACTGATTATTTTAAACAAGGTGAGACCATACCCTTCAATATAGCAAACTGGAAAAAGCCGAGCAAAAATTAATATTACCAAAAGTGTAGTAACAACTGTATATCCAATTACTAGATTATTTGGATTGACTTTTTTATACATTAGAAGAAATGCCATTAGAAATGAACCTGCTTGAAGATATCTAGCAGCGATCCATAATTGTGTAGGTAAATTTGCGTTATAACCTTCAAAAATATTCATCCCCACATATGCTAATGTATGGACTAGATCAATTGATCCTATATATAATAAACTAACCCCTAAAACTAAAAATACTGAGCTCTGGATATTTTTTCGAGTATTCCACCCTATTGAAAAAATTCCAAATGCTATGACTACACTGAATAATTCCGCTATTGTATGAAATAAAAGATAACTATAGAAGTTTGTAAGATAAATAAGAAATAACAATAAAGAAAAAATAATCAAATTTGAACTGTATTTTATTCTAATCGAGTTATCCTCTTTCTCTCCTTGTGAAAGCATATAATTATGAGATATTAATATTATTTTTGTTTCGATAATAATAAGTATTTTTTTCTGATATATATTAAATTATCAAATTATTAAAAATCGTTAATATAACTAAATTTAAAGAAATTAGAGAACTTTATTTTTTTCGAAGATCGCATATATTGTCGTTTTATTTAAGGAATATATAAAATTTGGTGGAAAAATTTCCTTAATTTTCAAAATAAAATCATTTATTACGTGTTCGCTTAAATTGGAATCAAATATTAAATCTGGATCAAATTTATGTAAGAATACTGAAAAGTCAATATTATTCTGTTCCTTAATTGAATCAATTACTCTTTTTAGGTATTTAAGTGCGTTATCATAACGTTTAGTATCTTGAATATCAATTACGTAGATAATTTTACGAGTTCCCTTAGTGAATTTCCTGAAATCATTAAAATAGTCGTCAATATAAGCTTCTTGACCCCCCAGATCCCAAATAGTATACTTTGAATCTAAGGCTTTAAATGATTGCACGTCAAGACCTTTTGTTGGCATTGGATTATTAAAAGCAGATATACCTTTGATACCCTTTAAACAATTCAATATTGATGTTTTCCCACTATTATGTAATCCAATAAGAACTATTTTTATCGATTGGTTGGATGAATTCTCTTCTTTTTGCGATTTCATAATTATTAGGATTTTAAAATAAACTTTAATATTAAAAGACTAAGATAAGGTTTCATTTCTATCAATATCTATTAAATCTTTAAGTTTCTCAGTGTTAATATCTGCTACTGTTGAATTAATATGAGATAGCAGTGTGAAGATATCACTATGTTTTATCTTATAGTATTTTATATTGTCTTTTTTCTCAAAATCTATTAGATTAGAATCAACTAGCATCTTCAAATGTTTAGAAATTGTTGATTGAGATTTCCTTAATTCATCTTGAATTTCTGATGAGTTTTTCTCATCATTTTTCAATTGAGTTAAGATTTCCAACCTTGTTGGATCTGCTAATACTTTTAAAAACTCAACAGTGTATTTTCTTAATTCGCTCATTGATTTATTAGAATATTCTTTTTACTAGTTTTTAAAGCTTGTTTTAATGGATTATTAATGTTTTTATAATAATACTAGTGACACAAAGGTTTAAATATTATGTTATCGTAATATTTATATATCGTTATACCGCGATAATCGAATATTGCATATCGATTATATTTGAAGTATTAATTAACGAGGGATAAATATATGATTAGTGAAAAAATTGGTATTGATGAAATTGATTGTAAAATCATGGATTTAATTCAAAAGGAACCAAGTCTTACTCATACTGAGATTGCTACTTATGTGAATCGAAGTCAACCCACCGTAGGGATGCGTATTAAAAAGCTTGAAAGTTTAGGTGTTCTAAAATATCAAGCAGGTATAAATATTAGGATTGCTGATCTAAATTTCGCCCGTGTAGAAATTCAAGCGAAAAATCCGAATAAAATTTTCGATATTGTAAAAAAATGCCCTTTTATGCTCACCGCATTTAGATTGAGTGGAGATACAAATATTAGTATTTTAATCGCAGGTTTATCATTAAAAGATCTTGATCATGTAGTTAATCATCATCTTCGTGGCAATCCAGAAGTTAGTAATGTTCATATGGATATTATTGAAGATGTTGTAGATGATTTTGTTTTACCAATAGATCTAAACTTTGATTATTCTAAGTTTGATCTAGAAAAATATTGTTGCGGGAAATGTGAAAATTAATTAATCTTAAAGTTATTAATCAATAATTATTGCTTTAAGTTTACATGCCGTGGTACAGATGTGGCATTTAACACACATGTCTTCACGATCTTCAACCACAATACATTTAGGTAAAGTTTCTTTATTGATTACTTCATATATTCCTCTAAAACAAGCTTCTTCACATGAGAATTCTTTGCACTGCTTACATTTAGAGGTATCTATGTGATGAAATTTATAACTTTCAACCGTGGTTCGTTCGTGTACTTTACTCATTATGATTAATCAAATAAAAACCTGTTTTTATCTATTAAGGTTATATTCTATAATAAAACATCTTAAGGTGTAGGAAAATTTAGATTAGGTATAATTTATAGTAAAATATGAAAAAGGATTTATGAATAATAGTAAGAAACCTCTTTTTGAAATTCCAGGTTTAATGAAAGGAACATTTATTTCAAGACCAAATAGATTTATCGGGGAAATTAAATATAAAGAACGCATTGAAACCGCCCATATACACGATCCCGGTAGATTAAAGGAATTACTCATTGAAGGTGCTGAAATTTTATTTAATTATTCACGAGGCAAATTAAAGTATTATATTAAAGCAGTAAAAGCCGATGAGGAATGGGTACTTATAGACACAGCATTACATTCTAAGATTGCTCGAAAAGTTTTTGAAATTTTACCAGAATTTTCCGAAGTGAAAGAAATTAGAAAAGAAGTAAAACTTGGAAATAGTAGAATAGATTTTGTACTTGATGATGTGCCATTAGAAGTTAAAGGAGTAACTCTTGTTAAGGATGGTTTAGCTCTGTTTCCCGATGCTCCAACTGAACGTGGAGCTAGACATGTTAGGGAAATCATTGAATACAATGGAATTTTACTCTTCTTAATATTTCGTAGTGCAAAATCTTTTGCTCCAAATTTTGAGATGGATCCTAAATTTTCGCAAAATTTATCTGAAGCAAGAAAGAGAGATATTAGAATTTTGGCAATTCAGAATAGTTTTGATGGGAAAACAGTATATTACAATAACAAAATTTCTTTATCTAATTTTTAATAAATGTAATAATAAAAAAAAAGAAGGCAGGAAGGAAAATAATTTGATTATAAATTTACTAAAGATCTAGTAACTATCTTATAATTCCTCCAATAATTAGAAAAAAATTTCTTCGATATTAACGTCTAGAACTTTAATTAATCGAAACTAATTTTTTATAAACTCATCCTAATATTTTATAAATTGTTTAAATTATTACATAATTAGGAATAAAAAAATAATGATAATATTATGATTTCAGATAAATTAAAGCTTGATGATGTTGATAAGCAAATTATTTCGCTCGTGCAAGAAGATCCTAATCTCACTCATACAGAAATTGCCTCAAAGATAAATAGATCGCAACCAACCGTTGGAATGCGTATAAAAAAGCTGGAAAAAAATGGAATCTTACAATTCCAGCCTGGGATCAATTTTAAAAGAGTAGATTTACATCTAGCTACTGTTGAGTTAAACACTCGAAATCCTGAAGAAATTATGGATATGGCTAAATTTTGTCCATTTATGTTAAATGCTTTTAGATTAAGTGGAGAACATAATGTTTGTATCTTATTAGCAAGCTCAAAACTTCAAAAGCTTGATAATATCATCAATTACCATTTTCGAAATAATCCCCAAATAACCAGTATTTCTATGGAAATTGTACTTGATATTGCTAAAGATTTCATTTTACCAATTGATTTTGATTCCGAAGAACATGACCCAACATTAGAGGATGGATGCGGAGAAAAGTGCAAAGTCAAGATAGCAGAAGCTAAAGGATTAATATAACTACTTTACGCTTAAATTCTTTATTGTACCTCTTGTATTAGCATCCATATTTGTTCTTGCGACAAAAACGATGGGAATTAAAAGTATATCAGTTAATAATCCTTGGATTTTACTTTAAATAATCTATTGATTAATTTTAGATATAAAGTAAAAATAAATTAGTTAAGCTCTTTTTTTTAATACATTTCAATCTTGAAAGAATTAAATTACTTTTTCTAATTTATAGGTTCATAGTTATACCTAAACGCTAATCATCAGTACCTTCTTCTTCTAAATTAAATTTAAATTTCGGAAGATCTTCTTTGAGTGAGCAATCTGGCCCACAATATCTCCCATCGAAGTTTTCGATTTGAAAGTCGATTGGAACAACAAAATCATGGATAGATTCAATTAAAATATTAGTTTTTACATTAATCACATTTTTATCCCTTCGAAAGCATAAATCAACAAGTTTTTCTATTGTCTGTAAATCTGATGCAGCTATAAAGCATAATACGTTAAATTCACCCGAGATTTTAAAAGCGTGATTAATAAAAGGGCAGTTTTCGATCTTGTGAACAATTTCTTCTACATCTTTCGTAGAAATATAGACAATTGCTACTTTAATATCTACCTTTCTAATATTAAATCCAACTTGTTTGGTTAAAAGATTTTTTCTTTCCAATTTAATAATTCTGGCTCCAACAGCAGGTTGTGATTTCTCAATCTCTTTAGCAATATCACTATGGGTTATATCTGGGTCTTTCTCAATCATCTCGATGATTTTTTTATCATCATCATCAATACTTAATATTTCATTAAAGCTTTTTTTCTTCATATCCATGCTTTTCATAACCTCACAATAATTTAAACTTAGTTTTAATGAATATAAATGTTTATAAATTAGTTAATTATCGAAATTAAGAATTTTTAGTTAATATATTTTTTTCTATAAGTTTGATTTTTCCCTAGTAAAAGCAAATTTATTTACTTATTTATAAAACACTTGTGAAAATATTAATGATTATTATTATTACAGCGAATCCTACTAAGCCAATTAAGAATTTTAATGGATTTCCTTTTTCTTTTTCGGGTATAACTTCTCTTACAATAACATATAAAATGACACCAGATATGAAAGAATAGAAAATAAATAGAAGTTCTAGATTAACTGGGAAAAAAGTATTTATTATTAAGCCAATTATTATTCCAGTTAAAGCGGATCCACATGAAAGGTATTTAATAATAGACTTTTGTTCTAACTTTTGTTCTTCATAGATTTCTAAATCAGTAAAAATGAGATGTGCCTCAGATCGTTTAGTTACAACAGTTCGAAAGAAGGCATATATGAAAAAAAGAATAGCTCCTATTAGTTCAATCCTTAGTAGTCCAATTAAAATTATTCCTACAAGAAAGTGATATATATAATCTGTGATAGTTCGGAAGTTAGTCAATTCTTTATTAATTTTATTTTGAATCTTAATTTTCTAATTATTTAT
>Ga0209635_10000394_pt1 | contig 29353 bp, 25 predicted proteins | sample DeeMarSWOR230_32_FD_187463 | JGI IMG/M metagenome (GOLD analysis project Ga0209635, IMG submission 187463) | Marine sediment microbial communities from White Oak River estuary, North Carolina - WOR-2-30_32 (SPAdes) (version 2) | ecosystem: Environmental > Aquatic > Marine > Intertidal zone >...
AGTTTAGCCGATTTAATTATTTCATTTGATGATGGTAAAATAATAAAAAAAGAAATAATCAATGATATTAAAAATTAAGAAAAAAAATGTAAAATGTCATCATTCGACTTTGCTTTAAAAGATTTTTACAGAAAAAGAAATTCTAATTATCCATTTTTATTAATTATTACAATAATTATTGCTTTTACAGAGTTCTTAATCTACTTTACCTCCTCACTAGGTATCAATATACTTACTCAAGCTAATTATACAAATAAATATTATTTTTCAGGGGGAATTAATCTAATCTATAAAGAATTTAATAATTTAATCCAAATATTATTCATCTGTTTAGCTGTCTTGATTGTTGTTGCTGTTACAACTACTTTAATTATTTCTAAAAAGAAGGATATTGCAATTATGAAATCATTAGGTACACTCCCCCAAAAATTATACGGCTTTTACTTGTCCGAAGCTTATATCCTATTCTTCGCAGGTTTTATATTTGGTTTAATTTTGGGGTTGATAATATTTGGAATATTTGCTTTATTTATGATGCTTTTTAATTTTCCTATTGTAATTGTAATTGATTTGATATATACTCCCATCTTATTTTTTGCATGTATTTTTGGAATTTTTCTAATAACAGGTTATGCCCTTAGAAAAATAGGAAAACAAAAAATAATTAGCAGTTTCTCAAAGGATATACCTTTTACTTATAATGCAGGTAAACAGTTAACTTTTATTCCTAAATGGTTGACTTCAATTGGATTTAATGTTAAAATTGCTATTGTTAATACATTAAGAAAAACAGGTGAGTTTAAGAGATATCTAATCATATTCTCTTTAATTGGATTAATGATCTTTACATTAGGCTTAGGGACAATAGTTCTAAGAAGATCATCTCAAGAATGGATTAAAAACTCCCAAAGTGAAAATATTGTAATAATAGGACATAAAGATGTTATTTACAACTACTCTTTAATGTATAAGATGTTTTCTGATCCTACTCTATTAATTGATAAAAATAGTATTGATTTTTTAGACTCACGGTACCTTTTTAATTTAAGTGACGTACATGATTTAAATAACATTGAGGAAATCGAGAAAATAGATGAGAGAATAGTAAATTTTTATAAAGTCGAAGAACTTACTGGAATTCACATCTCTGCTGATGATAGTTATACAATTGTAGGTCAAAATCGAAACGGTACTATTCCAATTATTGGTATTGATCCTAGAAATATAATTCCAAATTTTGAGATCGAAGGAAGATTCTTCACTGAAGAGGATGCTTATGATAATATAACAATTGGAGATGGTTTAGCTTATAATTTTTTCGACTATGCTTTAGATCAAAGCATAGAATTGACTTCTTCCGGTAAGAAATACCATATCTCTGGTGTAGTAATTGATAGCTTTTATTCTGGATGGGCAGCTTATATGAGTATTGAAGAATCTAGGAAAATTCTGAACATTACAAATCAAGAAATTAATATAATAATGTTAAAACTAAGTCCTGGTGCCTACAATGGAATCAAAATTGAGCTTGAAAATATCTCACAGAATATTGGAGAAAATTTCGCTTATTTAAGATTGGATAATACATTTCAAGCTAATATAGACTACTTAAGTAATTTATCAATATACCCTATGTTGTCGATTGTTATAATTTCTATAATTGCTATCTTTTCTCTATATAATTATCAAAAAGCAGGTTTAATGGAGAAAGCAAAAGATTTCTTAATTATGCGCGCTATTGGTTCAAAAACTAGATCTATAAAAAAGATTCTTTTTTTAGAATCTCTCTTTATTCTAATCCCCTCCTTGCTCATAAGTTTAGCATTTGGGATGATTATTAACTCTTTATTTTTGTTTAGTCGGGTTTATTTGCCACCCTTAAATGTTCCACTTGTATTATTTTTAATTTTATTTGGGATATTTATAATTTTCAATTTCTTGAGCCTTTTCCCTTTAATCAAGAAAATAAATAATTTTTCTGTTAATGATTTTTCTATATACTAAATATTTTTATTTAAAATATTGTTTGGAGAAATGATAGGAAAGATTTTAATAAGATAAATTTTAATTTTTAAAATTGTATTATTCTAATATAAAGGTGATTCTTCTTAATGTCTGAAGATACATTAAAAGCTCGTATCAACGTTTTAGAAGCAGAAATCAGCAAAAAAGATAACGAAATTCATAATCTACTTGATAGAATTGAAGAACTTGAAGACACAATTATGAGATTAGAGGATCTTATTCCAGATGAAGACAATAAAAAGAAAAGCAAAAGACAACAAGCAATAGATTCAAAATTGGCTATTGAACTTGATGAAAAAGACAGACAAATTAGAGAATTAAAGAATAACATGGGATTCTTAAGAAAAGAAAAGGTACAGCTTCAACACCAATTAGAACAAATAAAGTTAAGTGCTAATGAATCATCTGTTATTAGAGTTGAAGATTTGAGAAGTAAACCACCATTAAATGCGTTAGTAAAAGATTTGCAAGAAAAAATAAATAAACAACAATCGCTGATTAATAAATTAAGAGCTAATAAAGTTGGTAGCGAAGATTTTGAAGAAAAATTAAAACAAAAAGAACTAGAAATTGAAAGCTTAAAGCTAGAAATCTTGGAATTGAATCAAAAAGTAAAAGTTTTTAGCACTATTTCTGAAGATAAAAAGGGTGATTCAATTACAAAAAAATTAATAGAAGATCTCCAACAACAACTAAACAAATCTAAAAGACAAGTGCTTGAACTAAAACAAGAACTTGAAATGTCAGTAAAAAAAAGTAAAAAAGAAGTTGAAGGAATTCCGAAGAATGAATTAGTAAATAGAGAAATTAATGATTTAAATGAATTACTAAAATCAAAAGATCAAGAAATTGAAAGATTAAAGAAAGATATCATTTCATTGCAAAAAACCGAAATTGCTGCTAATTCTGAACAAAACAATATTTCCTCTAATCAAATGATTAAAACATTGAAAGAAGATTTACAGGGTAAATTAAATAGAGCTAAATTACAAATAAAGTCCCTACAAGAACAGATTAAGCAAGATCAAGCAATAAAACCCTCAGAATTAAGTGGTAACCAAAATGAACTAGAAAGTAAATTAAAGATGCAAAGAGAGAAGGTAATTTTACTACAAAAACAACTAGACACTAAAGAAGGAGAAATCGAAACAATTAAAAATGAAGCTGTTCAAATTAAAACAAAATATAGACAATTAGAAAATCAAGTAAGATTAAAAGATCAAAACATCAGTGATTTGCAACGCCAATTGGATAGTATCACAATTCAAACACAAATTCAACCTAAGAAAGAAGATCCTAGTTTGGCTTTGAGACTTAGAGAGCTTAAAAATAGGATGGAATATTTAGAAAAACTAAATAGCGAACAAAAATTAGAGATTTCTCAGTTACGAAAAAAGAAATAAATTTATTAAAATGGAACTTATTATTTTGGGTAGTGCAGCTGCAACACCTATTAAAGAACGTAATCTCTCTAGTATTGCTATAAGATATCGAAATCAAATTTTTATTTTTGACTGTGGAGAAGATTTCCAGCGTAAATTTGCTGAAGCCGGATTAAAGTTCAATAAACCTTTAATAATATTTATAACTCATTTTCATGGAGATCACATCATAGGCTTACCAGGTTTTCTGTTTAGGTTGAGTCTAAATGACAGAACTGCGCCAATGATGATATTTGGACCTCGAAATCTTTTTCTTTATTTGTACATCCATAGAAAAATTCTTGGATTAAAAGCTAACTATCCTCTTAAGATTTTAGAAATCGATCATCAATCCCAAGAATTAATTGAATTTGATGGATTAGATTCTGAGATACCAAAGACCAAAACTAAAATAAATGATAATATTGTATTAGATTCTAAATATTTTTCAATAAAATACGCTTTAGTTGAACATTCTGTAATCACCTATGCATATGCCTTTATTGAAAAACCACGATACGGTAAATTCAATCCTGATTTTGCTAGAGATCGAGGTATTCCTGAAAGTAATCTTTGGAAAAAGTTACAGGAAGGACAAATTATTAACTTTAATGGATATATTATTGATCCTGTTAAGGAGGGAATTGTTGGTCCAAAAAGACCTGGTAGAAAAATAACATATTCAGGAGATTTAGCACCAAGTGAATCTCTAATTAAATTAGGAAAAGATTCTGATATTCTAATTCATGAGGCAACATTTTCAAAAAGATTAGCTGAAACTGCTAAAGAAAAAAAACACTCAACTGCTGTTGATGCGGCAAATGATGCAAAAAAGATGGGTGCTAAACAGCTAATCTTAACCCATATATCCGCAAGATACCAATCTGATGCCTTAATTTTACTCGAAGAGGCTAAAGAAATTTTTCCAAATACAATATTAGCAGAAGATTTACTTAAAATTGAATTAAAATAAACTATTTTCTGAAGCTAATTCAATAAAAAAGAGAAGAATCAAATAAAAATCTTAATTTTAGTCTATAATCCACCTGCTATATGGGGGAGTATAATAATCTCGTCTTGTTTCCCTATTTTCGTTTCTGGTGTTGCTTTTTTACCATTTACTAAGATTCCAAAAAATTTATCTTCAAGATCAAGTTCTTGTAATAAATCTGCTACAGTCATGGTTTTATCCGGTGTAAATGTTTCATACAAACCAGTATCTAACAATTTTGAAACTTGTTTTATAACAACCACCTAAAATTTTTTAACTATTTATTATATAATCTTTATAATATTTAATATTATTTCTTTAGATTTATTCATCTAAGAAAACTATGAATTCTTCTTTTTGAAGAATTAATTGGATATTTTTAATTATTCTGTCTATAATTTTCTCTATAATAAATTTAAACCCATATTTTTTTGATTTTAAATAAAATCCAATTTTTTTTATTTCTACATTAATTTCTATATATAGGCTTTACTTTTTCAGAGGAGATAATAAAATTATTGAAGAAGAAGAATTCATCGATTACACTGAGTTTTTAGATAAGATAAGAGAGTATGAATCCAAAATTGAAAAAATAACAGATCCAATCGAGAAAGATAAAACTATAAAGGAGATGTTTTCATGTTCTATTAATTATGCTAATGATATAGCTCAATCTGGAGAATATTTTGAAGCAGGAGAATTTCTTTTCTCGGTTGCAGAAATTGTGGAAAATCTTGAAATATCAGGTGCACTCGAACTATACATACAAATAATTGAACTATATAGAAAATTGATTGTTGATTATAAACTTCAAGCCAAATTACATGAGATAGCTGAATTATATCTAAGAATTGCAGATATTTACGGTGAAAAAATCCAAGATTCAAAATCTGAGAAAAAAAATATCTTAAATAGTATAAAATTTTTAAATCAAGAGAGTAAACTGCTAAAAGAGTTTGATGAAACTAGAAAATTAGCTCAAAATTATCAAAATATAGCAGAATTATATTTAAAACTTTCAGATTTCAAGAATGCTATAAAATATTATGAGAACGTAATCAAAATTTCAAAAATTCAACATTATTATGATATGTTGTCTTTCTCCTACCGACAAATCGGATCTTGTTATGAAGAACTCGATGATTACAACAGATCTCAAGAATTTATTTTAGAGGGCACTGAATTTTTCTCAAATTTAGTAACGAAATTTGAAGAGAAAAACGATAACTTAACATTAGCTCAACTTTATCAGATCTTAAAAAATCTTTATAAAATTCTCGATAAAAGAGAACAATATACAAATTTTTCTAAAAAGGAAGCTGGGGCATACATAGATCTCGCAGAACTTTTGGAAAAGAAACAGGAAAATTTTCATAAAATTGCGAGATATTACCGAGGTGCCGGACTATGTTATCTTGACATGCAAAACAATTTAATTGAAGGTGCTTCTTGTTTCTTATTAGCTGGTAATTTCTCTGAAAAAATAGAAGATTACAATCAGGCTGCTATAAATTTTTTTGATGGTGCCACTGTTTTTAAAGAAATAGAAAATTATGAAATGGCTTATAAGCATTTTATAAAAGCAGGAGATAATTATTGGAAGATTGGAAGTATTAATGAGTCCACAGAAAGCTATTTAAACGCCTATGATATTGCAATTGAAGGCAAACTTGAATTTAATAGATTTGGTATTTTTAACCAAATCATTAGGGGATTGAATAAAATTGCTAAAGAAGGTTTAAAGAATAAACAATTTTTTACTGCTGCAACTCTTATTTTGGAGAGTATAAAATTTTATGAACAATTAGACGACGCAAAAGATTATCTATTACGAGAAATGGTTAATAATTTATATCGCTATTACTATAGAGCTGCTAATCTCAAAAAAATTAGTTATTCACACATTGTTCAGAGTTATGTTCTTGCCTCTATTTCGTGTGTTTTAAACGGAAAATTGGATAAAGCATGGGAAATAATCTCTGAAATTGAATCTGAAGGAGATACAGTAAAAAAATTTAAAGAATTAATAAGAATAATGATTGAAAACGTCTCCAACGGAAAAGAAGTAAGTTTGGAAATTTTTCCATATAATTTAAGGAGATTAATTGAAAGCTCTGAGGAAATTACCTATCTTTTAAAATTATTTAAAGGATTTAAAATAAAATAAATCTACTATTTTGTAAAGCTTAATTAAACAATATTAAAGGCTTAAATATTTAAAATCAAATCCTTATCTTAATATTAAATATATATTTTCTATTCGTCTTAGAAAATAAATCTAATAACAAAACAGATAATTTCTTAATTAAAAGATTGAAGTAATATAGATTATGAAAAAAATTAATAAATTTCTAATTATACTTGCTTTAAGTGTAATATTAATTGGAGTGACAATTCCATTGGCTTTAATCTATTTTAAGGGTAGAGTTTCGAATAATCAACCTCCAGTATCTCCAACTATAATAACTTCAAATCAAACTATAACAACTGATCGACTAACTATTCAATGGACTAATGTGACTGGAGCAGATAACTATAGTGTATATGTAGACGGCACATTTAATGTAAGTTCTATTGACACTCAAGAAGAAGTAATATTTTGGGTAAATGGTACATATCAAATCACTGTAACTACTATAAATGAATGGGGAGAATCACAACAATCTAATTCTATTACTATCACAGTCGGAATTCCACCAATATTTCTCGGAAATATTTTGATTTATGTTAATTCAACAATTTATAGTAGTATATCCTCTAATATCACCCAATATAAACAAGATATTATTAATCAAGGATATACTGTAAATATGTTTAATTGGTCTATTAATAATGTTACTCAACTTAAGAATCATATAATACCATATTATTCAAATGGTTCAATTGGAGCAATTTTAGTCGGAAAGCTTCCATATGCTAAAGCACAATATTGGGACTCTGCATGGACTATGTTTCGCCAGTTTTCCTGCGATTATTATTTAATGGATTTAGATGGAAATTGGACCGACGTTAACTCAAACGGCTATTACGATGTAGGCGCTACAGATAATCATATTGAACATAATAACGGGACAGCAGACGCACTTCCGGAGATTTGGGTTGCTCGTATTAGTCCTTATACTATAAATATGACCGGATTCAATCCAATTACGGCATTAAATAGCTTTTTCAATAGAACCCATAATTTAAGAATTAGTCTTGTATATCGCCCAAATAAAGCATTACTTTACATTGATGATGAATGGGCTGCTTGGAGTAGTGAATGGATTAGTGCTTTTACTGCTTATACTGGAAATAATCTTACTTGCGAATCAGACTATAATTATTATGGCAATGATTTTACGAATTCAACTTACTTTCTTTCAAATATATCAGATGTCACTCATCCAGCTTTTACGAATTATGAATTAGTGCATGTATTAGCACACTCTAATGGTACAGAACAGCAATTTGGGATTAATATCTATCAAAGCTCTCCTAGTGCTGATGATGGAATATTAACATATACTAATATATATAATAATGGACCACAACCTTTATTCTTTAATTTATATTCATGTTTTTCAGCAAATCTGATGATATCAAATAATATCGCAACACATTACCTTTTTAGTGGTCAAGCATTAAATGTAATAGGATGTTCAAGATCAGGAGGGATGTGTCTTTATCAACCCTACTATGATTCATTAGAAGATGGAAAGATTTTTGGAGAAGCATTTAAAGATTGGTTTCATGGACCAGAAATAATACCTTTTAATCATTGGGAAGAAGTATATGGGATGAAATTCTTTGGAGACCCATTATTAACCATTAATATGACATAATCTTCATTAGCATTAACAGAAAATTTTAAAAATTCTTCTTTTCTTTATTTTTTACATTTATTATTTTCTAATTTTTAGAAAATTATGATTAAAGAGAAAAACAAAGAAATTATTTTAAGCTTTGATTTAGATAATACTCTAATTGATAATCGAGATGGAATTATAGCTTCATTTAATTATGCTCTAAATAAGTTTAGTTTACCTAAATTGAAGAATTCAGAAATAGAATTTATGATTGGAACACCTTTAGATGAAATGTTTGCAAAAGTTTCCAAACAAGAACCTTCAATTTTATCTTCTGCTTTTAGAGAATACTATGGAAAGATAGGGATTTATCAAGCAACTCTATTGCCGGGAATTAAAGCTAAACTAATAGAATTAAATAAGTTAAATTTCACATTAGGGATAATCACTTCTAAAAAGCAAGAAATGGCAGAAAAGATTGTCAGCTACTTAGATATTGACCACTTTTTTGACTATATTATAGGAGAAACTGAGGAAATAAAATCTTTAGGAAAGTTGGACCCAAAAATAAAAGAAATATTAATAAAAAAGTATCAAAATTATAAAATAATAATAATAGGAGATCATCCAAAAGATGCAATGCTTTCTAATAATTTAAACTGCCCTTTTATAGGAGTCCTCACGGGAACTCATACCGCGGAAGAATTAAAGCAAATAAAAACGAATAAAATTCTAATTATAGATTCTGTGAAAGAATTGACTATTAATAAAATAAATTCATTACTTTAAAGATTTAAATAGTTATTTCTATGCTATATATAATTTCTAAAAATTATTTTGCTTAATTATAAAATATCATAAAAATATAAAGAAAAAATATAAAAAAAAAAATTTAATCTTCTCCCCAGGATTCATATTCCTTCATAAATTCTTCTGGTTTCCACTGAACCTCCATAAACTTTGTGATACCAGAACTATCTCGAGGACCAACCACTACAAAGGCATTAGCTTCATCCTCTAAAGCTCCACTCAGGCGAGCCGCCATACCTGGGATTATTAAAATTCGGTGATCTACATTGTCAAAGACCTTAAACTCCTTTACTGCTTCAGCAATACTACCAGCACTAAATTGTCCACCTGCTACAGCACTCTCTATTCCGATACCTTCAGAATCTACAACCAAAAGCCAACAATCTAAATTAGCTCCTCGTAAATCTTGTTCAACTGGAATCTTCGTCATTCTATAATTACTGGTAACAAAAATCGGTGCCATTTTACTTGGTTCTCCTATCTTATAAAGTCCAGGATCAACAGAGGGATAAATTCTAGGATCTGAAAATACACTTTGTCGTAATGTCATTAAAGCTAAAAGAGCCCAGATTTCTTCTTTCTGCTGACCTGTATGCAAGACTATTAGATTAGTATCAATAGATTCCATCATAGCACCCATTATTATTTCTTGATATTGATATTCCCAAAGTTTCTTGTCATCACTTATATTTGTTTGACTCCAATAAGAAGCCGGAACGCCCATTACAGGCCAACCAGCATTTACATCTTCGTAATTTATAGCAGCTGTCCTTAATTGCATAATATTATCATAAGTTATTGAAAGATTACCAGACCCGTAGTAGGTTCCAGAATCTAACACGATCTCTTTGACTCCTAACTTTTGTAAGGTAGCACTTAAAGACATTAATTCATCTAAATTACTAGAAAATATTGCAACCGGTAAATTATTCTGCACAGCAAATTTTCCAATCGGTTCCCAGGTATCTTTTGTTATAGCATATAATAAAGGCTTTTTATCTTTAATCTCTTCAGCACCAGCTAGTAATATATCTACATTAGAACTACAGAGCATTACAGGAAGATTTGAAATTTCAATAATTTTCTTTGCAGCTAATTTAAATTGATCACCATCTCCAGAAACATTCCTCAAAGCAATGCCATTTAAAGTGAGTATATCCCCAATTCTTTCTATTTTAAGATCTGTAAGATATTTGACAATTTTTTCTAAATCAGGATCATCATCAGCGATTTCAATAAAAATTGCAGTCTGATTGTAATATGTAAGCTGATGCCGCATTAATACCTCTTCTCCTCCAATAGTAACTGCACGATCTCCAGTACCAATAATAACAGGTTTCTGTGGTGGCGTAATAAGTTTGATAAGCTTCTCACGATTTTTTGCTTGTTTAGGATCCTGCATTAAATGAGAACAATCTTTTACTCGTACCTTTCTCTCAAGGATATCAGTTGCGAATGCCATACAGGTATCGTATCCACAATCTTTACAATTTGATTTATCCAAAAGGCTATAAATTTCTAAAGGACTTGGTCTAGCCATTTTATTCACAAAACCTTTTTTACTCTCTTTAAAATATTCAATAAGTATGAGTAGTCTAATAGTAAATTGAATTAAAAATTTGGTTTTTTTAGAATAATTATAATTTTAACTCATGTTTTCTTGATTTTATTCTTAAATTACATATTTAGAAAATTTTTAAAAATTTCATTATTTTATTAAGGTAATGGTTGAGCAACAAAATGAATTTAAAGAATTAGACTCATTGTTTTATCCTAAAAATATTGCATTTATTGGAGCATCAGAGAGTTCCAGGTTAGGCTCAATGATGTATTTACCTGCATTTAAGGATTCAAGATGGGCAAATACTTTTTATCCCATAAATCCAAAATATGATAATATATTGGGATGGAAATGTTATCCTTCTGTTTTAGATGTTCCTTATCCAATCGACACAGCTTACATATCCTTAAAAGTAAAATTCATCCCAGAAGTATTAAAAGAATGTGTTCAGAAAGGAATAAAATGGGTAATAATTTTTGCTTCTGGATTTTCTGAAACAGGTGATCCTAAGGGAAAACAATTAGAATTAGAATTATTGAAGATCATAAGAAACACGAATACGCGAATAATTGGACCAAATTGTTTAGGACCTTTAAATGCAGAAACCGGGATGGCTTTCTCATTCGCTTCACAAAATGGCTTATATGGAGGCGTTTCATTTATGTCGCAATCTGGAGGTCACTTTACTCAGCTAATTAACGTAGGTTATAAACGTGACATCAGATTACGTTACGGAATTAGTTTTGGTAACCAAATTGACTTAAATTGTATTGATTTACTAAAACATTATCGGCAACATTCAAAAACAACACTTATTGCAGCATATTTGGAATCTTCTGGTTCTGCAACTGGTCATGAATTATTCATAGAACTTAGGAAAACAACAAAAGTTAAACCAGTAATATTATGGAAGGGAGGCTACACTAAAGATGGCTCTCGAGCAGCTTATTCTCATACGGGGGCAATAGCTTCAAATGATATGATATGGAAATCAATGGCTAAACAAACAGGGACTATTCTTGTTAATGACAATGAAGAATTTTGGAATACAATAAAAACTTTTGAATTACTATATCCAAAATATTTACCAGAGGGAAGGAATGTGGGAATAATTACTCCAGGGGGAGGAAGTTCCGTTAATATGACAGATTTATTAGCTTCTCAGAATCTCAATATTCCCGAATTAACTAATGAATCACAATCAAAAATTGCTGAAATCTTACCATATGTTAACGTAAACATCAAAAATCCAGTCGATTTGGGCGCTTCGGGCTTTATTTTAGACATTTATATTAAATGTATAGAAATTGTGGTTAATGATCCTAACATAGATATAATTATTGTGCCACTTTGGCCAGATCATATTTATCGGCATGTATTTAATAGGATAATTAGAATTTTTGAAGCATCCTTAAAACCATTTGCATTTTGTTTGCCTAATATTGCCGATGACACTGATCTCGCAAAAAGATTTAATTCTGCAAAAAAGCTATTACACAAGAAAAGAGTTCTATATTTCTTATCTTTACGAGATGCCGCAAAGAGCATATCACTTTTGTGCAATTATTTTGAATTTTTAAAATCTCACCATATTATAAACAGTAAATAAATTAATTAAATAAGAATCCTATATTTCTAATTTTTCTAAAATTCTATGAAAATATAATTTCATAAATAATCTCTGACGATTGCAATAATCAAATTTTTGTTTTTGAGAAAGATTATCAGATTTCTTTAAAATTAAATGTATTTCTTTTATCATATTAAAATGGTTTTCTATGATACCTTCACTTGTTTCTTCCAATCGAAGATCAAAATCTTTCTTTACACCAGTAATGAATAATCTAGATTCAAAATTAATACTTTTTTGTGAATAATAATCATGAAATATAACAGATTCATCAAATATTAAATTATTTTGAACATTTCTTAAATAATTTCCCCCTATTTTTCCTGAACTCATCCTATAAATGACCTTATACGATAAATTTTACTAATACTATTATTTTTCTTATATTAATTTCAAAGCGGGAATTTTATTAATCCATTAATACGAATACAATATGCCTTAAATGAATTTCTTTTTAAAATAAATAAAAAAGAGAGGATAAGGATAACAAAATTCAAATTTTTCATAAAAAAGAGATTATTAAAGGCGAAATCCAATGTAAGATTGAAAATTTTGTTTCCCTTCCCATTATTAGATTTATACTAAATTATAAAAATACAACAATTTTTTCATCATCTCATTTATATATTATGAATTGATTTGAATTTAATTTTTGTCTTATTTATAAAGAAGGAATAAAAAAAAGTAGAAATTCTGTAATTAAAAAACCAAACTAGTAATACTCTATTTTAGAAACAAGAAGAGCAAAGAAACCATAGAAAATTATGTTTATTACGAAGCCTGCAATCGCAAAGATCAGAAGTTCATCAAAAACGGTCATAGCCGGCAAATTAGCGGCAGTTGGTAAATTAAATAATAGATTTCGAGTCGCAGTACTTAAAAATGCAGCAATAATTACTGATACTGTACTTATTATTGCTGTTAAAGCCCAACCACCAAAACACTGACCTTTACTTTCACCAAACCTTCCTGCTAGAATCGCAGCAATGATAGGAGCAATTAAAAATCCTAACCATAAAAGAAAAGTTTCTGGAACGGAATTTCCCAAAAAAGGTTGCACTATTATTAAATTAAAAATTAAAAATGGGGTACTAAAAATTGAACCAAACAAATAATAGAGAATTAATAGCGGATCTTGTTGAATACTATTAAATAGAGTATCAAAATCAGCTCCAAGAGCGTGATAAACTATTGTAAAAATAAAATTCAGTCCTACAAAAGCTGTTAAACTCAATAAAAATGCTTTACCAAATCCCATTTCACTCTAACTCTTTTTAAATATGAATCATTATATGTTATTATCCTCAATGAATAATAAGATTTTAAATTTTAGGGTGAAAATAAATCAAATTATATACTTATAAGTATTTTAGCTTTGTATGATATTGTAATAGGTTGAAATGTATTGAAAAGTAGTACATAATAGATTTATACCTCAAAATTTTAATAAATCATAAACTCCTAAAAAAACTATAATAATGAAAAGACTCAATAAAGAATTCCCTCTTGGAAAGCTTAAACATAAATATTTAGCTAAGTTACTCTCAAATATAGAAATATATGATGAAAGAGTAATAATGGGGTCTAAAATTGGAGAAGATGCAGCAGTAATAGATATCCCAGGAGACAATTATTTAGTAATTAAAACAGATCCAATTACTTTCGCAACAGATGAGATTGGTTATTATGCAGTAATTGTGAATGTAAATGATCTTGTATGCACAGGAGCTAAGCCAAAATGGTTTCAATCTACAATTTTATTACCTGAATACCTGACTACGAGGGAAATAATTGAAGATATATTTATAAATATTCATAAGACATGTAAATCCATGGGGATTACTGTTGTTGGGGGTCATACAGAAATCACACCTGGACTAGATAGACCAATTATAATTGGATCTTTAGTAGGAGAAGTCCAGAAAAATAAACTTGTACTTACTTCAGGTGCGGAACCAGGAGATGCACTTATTCTAACAAAAGGTATCTTTATTGAAGGGACATCTATTATTGGACGTGAAAAAGAAAAAGAATTAATACAAAAAGAGTTTAATCAAGATTTCATAGAAAAGTGCAAAAATTACCTATACAATCCTGGAATAAGTGTTTATAAAGAAGCAGTTTTAGTTAATGATCATTTTGAAATAAAATCTATGCACGATCCTACAGAAGGAGGACTTGCCACAGGAATCGCTGAAATGACTATTGCTTCTAATACTGGAGTTATAATTGAGAGAGAAAAAATTAAAATATTACCTGAACCTTTAAAATTAAGTGAGACTTTTAATTTAAATCCAATGGGTACAATCTCTTCAGGAACTCTATTAATTGCTATAAATAATGAAAATAGTATAGAATTATTGGATTTGTTAAAAAAGAATCAAATCGATGCTGAGAAAATTGGAGAATTTGTCTCTAATAATAAGGGTTTGAAGATTAAAGAAAAAGATGGAAAATTAAATCAATTATATTACTCTGAGACTGATGAAATTACCAAAATTTTCTAATTTCAATAAAATATATTGATAATAAATTTACATTTTTTCAATTAAACTACATTTTTAGTTATTAAACTAATATTTTTATTCTCAGAATTTATGTTATAATATATATAGCATATGTTTCTTAGGTTTGTTTAATACCCATTAACAAGATAAACTGATTAAATATTACATCTAACTTAATCTATAAACAATTAAAGTATATTATTGAAAATCTTCAACAACAAGCTCAAACTCTAGATTTTGATTTTAAAGATATTAATAGTGTTTTATTCGAAGTTTTAGAGAATAAAGGTACTTTATTTGAAGAATTTAAAAATGATATACGATTAAGATGGGAAGCTTTTGAGAATAAAAACCAAAAAAGAGTAATTAAAAAGACTTTTACAACATTTTTTTATGAAAATTTTCAGGATTTATTTAGTTACTTCATGGAAGAATTTTTTGGATTTAATAAAGATTCCTTAAATTTGTTTACTAAAGAAAAAATTTCTGAAGAAATAATCTTTTTTGAATATAATTTCATTCTAAATCTAAATGAAGAAGAAACATTTGTTGAAATTTCCAAGGAATTCAAAGTAGAGATTTTATACGGATTTTCACTTATTTCTGGGTATCTTTATTTTCTTGTTCGCCTTTTAGGGATTGTTATCAGGCAAACAATTCAAAAGAGGATTTTTTTATTACTTGACGCAATAACGATTAGAAATACTGATGAAAAAAAAAGCTTGACATTTATGGTAATCGCTAAAGATAGTAAAGATGAAATATTCAATTATTATTACAATATGGTTCTTTATTATTTCTTAAGACAAATAAATGGTATTCCAGAAGAATATTTTGATAAATTACTTGAAGGAAGAGAAAAATTATACAACATGGCTTTAAAAGAATATTCTTCTTCTAAAGAAAAATTAGTAGACTTGCTTTATTATTTTTATAAAAAATGCAATTTACTGCAAAGTTTCTCCCCTTTACTAGATTTTTTTAATTTTGTCGGAGCGAGAGTAGAAGATTCTGTGTTTTCTAAACTGGATATTATTAAAAAAGAATTCTTAATTAACCTCGACTACACTCCTGAGAAAAAAGGTTCTATTATTAAATTTTTTGATTATCTTGACAAGATATCAACTCTCTATTCAACTTTTCAGGCCAATAATCTCCCTTCTCCAAAATCACAATTAAACTTATTTTTATTATATATGAAATATTATTTTGGAAGTGGTTTAGAGACTTTAGAAGTAGGAGATTTACTTTTTTTACCAACTGTATTTAAAAACTTACTTAATCAATATAATAAAGATGTAGATGAGGTGATTGGAGCAAATTCAATTAAAAATATAAAAGAATTTTTGAATTTCCTCTCTGCTTTATCAAATACTAAAAATATTAATCTCTTCTTTCAAAAGATATTCAAAAAAAATATTTCTCAATTAAATTATGGTTTTTTTAGAACTTTCTTAAAAAGCTTAAATTCAAATTTCACGCAAAAAATAGAAGAAGAAAATAAAATACTCTCAGAGGATCCACAAAATACACCGTTTACATTCAATATTATTGTTGATCATATATGTAGAATTCTTTATGTTTTAATTGATAAGATTTTTATGAGATCTACTCCTGATGATGCTTCAAAAAATTTCATTGATCCCCGTAGTAGATATATTGGTAAAAATATCGCTTTAAGAGTTTTAGAATTATTTGTATTTCAAGATATAAACTATTCTGATGATGTATGGCCAGATTATATAATTAGTTTAAACAGAAAACAACTTAAGGATCAATTGGAAAAATTTAATATAACTATTCCCGAAAAACAGTTTTATTCAGTTGAGGAATTAATACAGATCATGATAACCTATAATATTCACTCTTTTTCTGATCAACCTTTTTTTGAAGAATGGTTGATTTATGAGATTATTATTCCATTAAATAATTTAATACAGGAAATTCGAAATGCAGTCAAGGATCCAACAAATGAAATAGAAGTCTATGAAAAATTAAGTGAAATTCTACTCGTAGGTATAAAAGATGAGAAAATCATAAAGGATTTTAAGTTTTTATGCCAATCTTTTGCCCCGTTTTGGAAAAATGTTGAATAATTTTGTTTAAATAATTAATTTAAATTAAAAATCTTTACAAATTTTAAAAATTCACTTTGAATATCAATAATTGGTACTTTTAAATTTTCATTTTTCTTAAAATCTCCCAAACAAATTATTCCAGAAATCATTTTAACATTTTCTGTTAACTGTTCTTCAATTTCATTCAATTCTGATATGCATAATACTGTTGGATTATAAAAATCTCTAAATCCTTCAGTAAATATTAGATCCACCTTATAAGGTCCGTTTTTCACCCAGTTTAAAAGTAACTCAAACTTTAACTCTTTTTTTCCTATAAATATAGCTGTCTCATTATTAATATTTTGAATCACAGAAAAAGATGCTCCAGCTTCGTTGAATTTATAGGAATCTTTTCCTTTTTTGTCAATAGGGTGATGCTTTACGTTTTTTATCACAACAATATTATAATTAAAATTTGTTTTAAGTAATTCTATAGCATTTACAATAAAACTTGTCTTTCCAGAACCAGAATATCCAATCACATCTATTATCTGAATGAAAATCCCTCTTGATTATTTTTTTTAATACTTGATTTAAGTACTTCTAAAATTCATATTTTAAATTATTTCGGATTCTTTTTCTGTTTTCATTTGTTTTAATAAAAAAGAATTAAATAAATCACAATTTAATATACTTAAATAAGATTATTCTAATGGATTCAAAAAAATTTCGTTATCTAAATGCCTAAGCAACGAATTATATTTGATGCTAATTATTTTATTTGTATGCTCCAAATTAAAGCACGCAATGTTCTCAAAAATTTAGAAATTGTAGCTGAAGATTTGGGTTATGAATATTATATCTCTCAAGTTGTATTAGATGAAATAAAAGCACCTCATACGTATAAAGATAAGCTAAAAAGCATTGTAAATGTAGAAAAAGTTTTACCAAGTGAATTAGAGGTTATTAAAAACGATTTAAGTCAATTTAATATTAGATTTCCTGCTCAAGATCCTGATTTGACACTAGTCTGCATTGGAAAGAAATTATTGGATAATAATGATGTTTTACCTGTTCACTTAGTAACAGATGATTTTAAATTAGCTAAGAATACAAAATTACTCTATAAAGGAAAAATTAATATATTATCACTTTCAAGCTTTTTGTTGAAAGTACAGAGGACAATTGCTAAATCTCAGATGAGAAAATATTTTAAAGAACTATGGAAAAAAAGCTTAAATTATACATTATCATACATGATTGAACGTTCTAAAATATATCCCGCTGAAAAAAAAATAACCTGGTTGATCGAAAAAGCGATTGCTGTCACAGAAACATCAATATTAACTCAAGATGTTGAGTTAGAAAATCCTGATACCGGTGTTAAATTTGAAATTGGTGCTTCAAAATATGCAGATGAAATTAACATTGCTGAGAAATATATTTCTAATGAGCCTCTCCCTCAAAGCGAAGAGGAACAAATAATTAAAATAGTAAAATTTCTAGAAAATCTAAAAATTTCAAGGGAATATGTAATCCGTGCTCGAAAAGCGATAATAAAGAGTCAAACAAAAGATGCTGTAAAATATTTAAAAACAGGTAATGGTTTTTTAGTCTCATTACTTCAAGTTGCTTCAGGACAATTAACAAATATTAAGGATTACGAGATTGTAGAGCAGTTAATATGTTCTGAAATTAGCAAGATGGAATTTTTACGGGCGTTTTTATTAGTTTCGCTTGGCCGTATTAACGCAGCTATAGATTCACTTGAAAGAGCTGCATTATTTTCAATTATAATTCATAATTATAAGACTTGTTTAACGCTAAATTATATCAAAGCTTTAATATATCTATTCCATGGACTTTATGAAAATGCCATTAAACAATATAATTTTACTGAAGAGTTAGCCGATATTTATGAAGATGACAAGTTACGACTAAAATCTTTAATAGGTAAAGCTATAGCGATATACATTCAAGGCGAAGATAAAAATACAGCAATGAATATCATGGATGAAATCTCCAAAATTGACTTAGATGAAAATTTTCTCGATGCGATAATTGTATTTAGTGAATTAGGGGATTACTTCTTGGCATTAGGACATTCTCAAATTGCTGTAAATCTTTACAATCAAGCATTAGAAATCTCAATTGATTATAAATTAACATATAAAAGTGAAACCCTAATAGAAAAACTTAAAAGATCTTATATTGCTACCGTTTTGGACGGATATTCTGCGGAAGATATGATTGATAAATTAGATGTTCTATTAGATAAAGCCTACTCAATTAAAGATGTTGAGAAATACAATGAACAAATTAAAAAAATCTCAAGTTTTAATCTCCTTTTTTATACTCCATTTCCATACATTTCAGGAAAAAAAAAAGTAATTCCTTTCTTGAATCTCCCAAAAGAACTTCAAGATGATTACTTAGAAGTGGTTTATCTCGAAAAATCCGAAGAAATTCCGGAACAAATTCTTTTTATTGTATCCCATTATGAATTAGGATTATTGGGAATTAAATTGAAAACCAGTGAAAATGTTACGGGAATAGCAGAAAACTATACTCTTAAAATAAAATCAAAAGCTAAGGTCAAAATTTATGAACCTGAAGAAGATTTGAAGAACGATTTCTTAATAAGGGCTATGATAGAACCTACAACAAAAGATATGGTAAAAATAATTTACACTCTGCCTTCTTTCTTTAAACAATTAAATCTATGATCTTATATTTCCTCACATCATAGGAAAAAAATCAACCAAATAGAATTCAAAAATTCTATTATCTTCTTAAACTCTTATCTCGTTGGCTTATTTGGTGCCCGTGAATTGCGCAACTGATGCAGTAATACTTTGTCTTGCTTGGAGCCTGTATAATAGTACCACTCTTTTTTAATTCACTATACATACGGCCATCGACAAGAGAAACTCTTCTTGTTACGGCTTTTGCTTTACTTCTAGCAACAAATCTTCCACATTTGCTACATTGAACTCTAGCATAGTGTCCTTTACTAGAACCGCTTCTTCCGCCACTTTTTCTTTTTTTTGGAATAAAAATCAGCTAATTTTTAATTTATCTTATTTACCTTCACAGTATTAACTAATAGAATAGTATAAACCTTAAAAAATTTATCTTTAAGCAAAAGAAATCATATAAATAAATATTAATAAGAGTTATTTTATGAAGGGATTATTTTTCCTCCTTATTTCCGTTATGATTTTTTAATACTTTGAAGGTATAGTTTAATCTTTGTAGAATAGTAAAAATTAAAGTAAATGTATAAATTAGAATGCTAATAAGAAATACTGGTGTTACAGGGATTCTAGTTACAAATGGAATAAAAATCGTTAATGGCTCATCTAATATGAGTTTTGTTAGAAAATAAATTATTAATTCTATTATTAAAGTAAAAAGTAAAAAAAGAATTCGTTCTGCTCGTTCCATAAATCCAACACCTTTCATATTAACCCCTTCATTTTCAGCTCTAGAACGTATATATGAAATCATAATAACTAAAAACAATATTATATAACCTAATATATAACTTACTAAACCTCCATAAATTAAACCTAAAACAAAAATAGCATCTGACAATCTATCTAAATTTGAATCTAAAAATGCACCAGATTGGGTTTCATTATTTGTTCTTCTTGCTACTTCTCCATCAAATAAATCCATAGCACCTGCTGTACCTAAAATAACAGGAATAATCCATGAAAGCCATATTGAAAAATATAATCCATAAATAGCAATTAATAACGATGCAACTACTGTAAATATAAATCCTATATAAGATATCTTATTAGGAGTAAAATTATGCTTAATTAAAAATTCCACTGGACGATCAATATATCTATTTGAAAATTCTCTCTGGCGAACTCTTTTATTTGTATCTTCTATCTCATTCAATTCTCTTAAAATCTAAAAATTCCAAAAATTAGATTAATATTTTTTAAATTTCTTTCGAATAAAAAATTTATTAAAATGCCATTAAATGTAATTTCAATAATCGAATAACTGAAGACGCTAAATATAATTGATTTCCAATACTTATAGTTGGAATATTAAATGCTAACAATTCCTTTGAATCAAGGAATTCATCTTCTTGGCTTCCTATTATGAAAACAATATTTTCTTTTTCTTTAATATAACTAAGCAGTTTTAAAAAATCGTGACCTTGTTCATGTAAAATATATAAATTATAATTCAATTTTTGAAAATATTTTATGGCTTCTATTATGTTTAATTTTGATTGTTTAATCGAGCTCAATGGATTGAGAGATGGATCTCTATTAGTATGATATTTCTGAATGAATTTGACAAAATAATCTGTTAAAAGTATTTCCTTTTTCGGAAATGATCCATAATCGAATAACTCAGGATTAAAAATAAATGTACCATAACGATCTAAAAATACCCATATCTGAACATCTCTTTCAAAACCTTCTCCCCCTAATATTGCTGAAAGGACACATCTTGAAATTACATCTAATCGACCAGAAGAACCAGGAACATCCTTAATAGTATATTTATCAAGATTAATGGTTTTAGACTTAATAAAAAATATTAAATTCATAAATTTACAATCTCAATTTTATTTTATCTAATTCTTAATTTTATTAATTAAGTTTTAGATTTATAAGAATGAATATCTTATATTAAAGAAATAGCCCTCACTTAAAAAAAATTTAATATTGATACTTTATGGATGAAATAGATATCTCCCTCTCAATGATTTTAATGGCTAATTCAAGGATACCTTACAAAGAATTAGCTGAAAAGTTCGATATGAGTGTGAATTCCATTCATAAAAGAGTAAAATCATTAGTGGACCTCGAAGTAATACAAGGATTTAGAGCCAAATTAGGATTCGCCAATTTTCCTGGGATAACTAATATTATTATATTTGGTCATTCAGATTTAAGACAAAAAAAGCAATTGATAAACAAATTAGGAGAAAATGAATATATATATAATGTTACACAAGGAAGTGGTAATACTTTTTATATACATGCATATCTTAGGAATATTGGTGAACTAGACACCTTAGTGTCATTTATTCGAAAAACAGGAAATATGAAAGATTTGATTGTTGGAATTGATAAAAAAATGCCACCCATTGCTTTAGAAGAATTAAATTTTAAACCACCTACTGATTTAGATTATCTTATTATTAATTCATTAAAAGACAATTCTAGGAAGTCAATCTCTGATATTGCCCTTGAAGTTGGAGCTTCAACTAAAACAATAAGAAGGAGATTAGATCGCTTAACTGAAAATTTTCTTATTCAATTTCAAATTGATTGGTATCCTGATAGAACAGGAATAATACCTTCAATAATAAACTTACAATTGGATCCTAACAAAATTATTGATGATAAAGAATTTGAGGATAAAATAAAAAAAAAACTAGGTTCAAAAATACTTCTTATCTGGTCATTTAGTAACCTTCCTAACCTTAAATTTATTTTTATATTAACTCAATCCATGAAGGAACTTCAAGAATTACAAGCTTCACTCTTATCCGAGAACTATGAAAAGATTGATTTAACAGTATTAATTGGAGGAAAGATATTTCCAATTTGGATTGATAAATTCTTAGAAGAAAAGGTAAGTCAAATTAAATCTAAATTAAAATAATCAATAAAATTGCGTGTTCTTTTTTTTTTAATTATTAGTTTAATAATGGGAACTAAAATTGAAGAATTGATTTATATATAAATTTCTGAATTATTGAAGATAGTCTAAAAAAAACCAATTTAAAAAGTTATTTAAAAAGCAAAAATTTTTTCCTGTTACAATTTATCACCCATGTGGGTTAAAAAAGTCCCAATTTTCTAATACTTTTTTCCCTTTTTAGATAGACCAAGTTTGCATTAATATTATATACAACTTTTCATAATTCAATATCAAATAATGGACTAAGAATGTTTTATAATATTCTAAAAGTTAAGATAAATAACAAAAAAATTAATGTGAAAAAAATGGAAGAAATAAAATACAGAATAAAACCATATGAAAAACCCGAAAATATACGATATCCAAATAGTGAAATATCAATTGACGTTAGAGATCTTAAAAAGTATTTTAGAGGGAAGAAAAGCTATGATGATGTGAAGGCTGTTGATGGAATTTCATTTCAAGTTAAATCTGGAGAACTTTTTGGTTTTTTAGGGCCAAATGGCGCAGGAAAAACTACTACTATTCAAATATTGATTGGATTACTTAAACCTACTGATGGGACTGCTTTAGTAAATGGTTATGATATTCATGAAGATTTACCTAATATTAAAGAGTTAATTGGCGTTTGTCCTCAAGAACCTGCTGTTTTTAAGCAACTTACCGGTAAAGAAAATATTGAACTTTTTGGGAATCTTCACTTAATGCCTAAGGTTGAGATAAAAAGAAGAACAGAAACACTTTTAAAAACTTTAGATCTTGCAAGAGCTAGTAATAGAAAGTCTAAAGGTTATAGTGGTGGTATGCTTCGTCAATTAAACATGATAATTGCTTTAATTCATGATCCAATGATTTTATTTTTGGATGAGCCCACAGTTGGAATGGATCCGCGAGTTAGAAGAAAAACATGGGAATTTATAGGCAGCCTTAAACAAGTAAACAAGACAATATTCTTAACCACTCATTATATTGAGGAGGCAGAAGCATTATGTGATAGAGTTGCTATTATAGATTATGGAGAACTATTGGATATTGGTTCACCTAAAGAATTAATGGAAAAATACCAATCAGATGACTTAGAAGGTGTTTTTATGAAAATTACAGGTAGAAGAATTATGGAGGGGATATAAATGAAAATGCAACGACTTTTAGCATTATCAAAAACGGATTTAAAAAAAACATTTCGAGAACCAGCTTTTTTCTTTTTAATGCTACTATTTCCCGCATTGCTTACACTAAGTTTTGGTTTCGCTTTCAGTGATCCTGAATTAGGGATGAGTTTTAATGCAATGGCACCAGGATTATTTGCATATGCATGTATATTTATTATCATGACAGTTTCTCAATCCTTTACTGAATTAAGAGAACACGGTTTATTAAGAAGATTAAATGCAACTCCAATGACTTCTGGAGATTTCATAGGAAGTAAAATCATTTCAAATATTATTATAGCAATGTTACAGGTACTTGTAGTTTTCCTTCTCGCCTTACCTTTTGGATTCAGTCCTAACACTAATATAGGAGGATTATTGTTAGCATTTCTATTAATGGCTATTTTCTCTCTTAGCTCTGTAGGATTAGGCCTCATAACAGCAACAATAGCGAAAAGTTCTGGAACTGCAACCGGATTGTCGTTTATATTTATTTTACCTCAAATGTTTTTTGGTACATTTTTACCGATTACTAGTACCACAAGGGTCATTGCTAGGGTAATTCCAAGTTATTATGCGACAGATGCAATATCTTCAATATTTAACGGGGATTCTTTGTTAACGAATAATATTTTAATCGATTTTGCTTTTGTTTCGATTGTAAGCATTGCAATAATAATAATCGGCATACAATTATTCAAAAAATATGGAAATAAATAGAGATTAATACGATTCTATTAAATTTTCTTTTCTTTTTAATTTTAAATTAAATAAAATCCCAGTATTTTTTATTGAGCATTCTTAATAGAATTCATCTTTTTATAACGAATAATTAAATAAAAAACAGAAGACATTAAAATTACTGATACAACAATACCCAAAATTACCGCACCATAATCACTAGTTATCCAACTAAATATGGGTTCCCAAGGAATAGCTAAACTTTAAAGCCAAGATTCACCATTTTGGTCAATTAATACACGTTCTAATCCATCAGGGGCATCTGATAAGACTCCAATAGTAAATCCTACTGCTATCATTAAAATTAATACAATCCAAGCTCTATCAGCGATTTTCAGCGTCGATTTAACAAATTCTTGGGTAATTTGTGGTTTTACCTTTATTACTATAGTGAGTTTGTTAATTATAACTCTTGGTGTGTTCTTATTTAAGAAATTCAGTAATAAGTAAAAATTCGTATTAATCTCTAATTTTTTTTAAAATTTTTATTAAATTAATTTTAAATTTATTCAATTTATAAGTTAATAAAATTAAATTAAAAAATTCATGCTTCTTACACTTACTTATTTTCATCAAATCAAAGGTCCGAGTGTATTAATTTCTTATCCCGAGGTTAAGTTAGAAGAAGATATTGTAAGTAGACTTCTTAAATTCTTTGATCTTGAAATTGATGAAACATTTTTCGAAATCGTACTGATTACTAAAAAAAAGAAAATCGTAAATTTTCATTTTGAAATTCCTTCTGAGTGGGGACGAGGGAAGAAAGAATTTGCTATGCTCTCTCTAATTATGAAGAGAGAATATGAGAGTGAATTAGTTTATGCTTTTATCGTTGACGCTTCTTATAAAATCCTTAAAACTGAAAATGTATTTAAAGCATTATATAAAGATGATGATTTTCGAAATAATAATGATATAGAAATCGATATTGCTTATGAACAAATAAGAAAAATACTCTATGACTGTCTAAATAGTTTGATATCAAGAATAGAAGATAGAATTAAAGGAGTTAATAAAAAAGATCCTTTTCCTTTCTAATAAAAACAATAATTTTTATAATAAAATTATTCTATTATAATATTGGGACAACAATGATGGATAAACAGCGTCATCGAGGGCACATATGATTAACCTGTGATTATGTAGCGCAAGAGTACGCTTACACTTAAGTTGATTAATCAGTAACATTCCTGAACAAATGGGCTCTTAACCTAGCAATGGTATATACCAACAGCAATGAAGTTCGAGTCAGTACCCAGGCAGGAAACATGATTATGTCCCAAAAAGGCATAGAAATTAAAAGCCTAGCACGAGAGAACTAATTTGATTTTATGGAAAATCCATTAAATGAGAAAAAAGAGTTAGTGTTTTAGGCAACAATAATATGCTGATTTGATTTATAACATACCTATAGAATCAGATCTAAATAACTCCTTCATTTCTTCTCCAAGTTCTGCCTGATCTGCCTCTAGATATCTATCTAATATGGATTCAAGCATAGGACCCCATTTTTTCATAGTTGCTCTTATAAATCCTATTTGTGCATTTTTATCAGCTACAATACACAATACTCCTTTGCCAACTTTCATAGAAAATATCATACCTTCAAGATATTCTGTTATTTGGAGATTTATAGACCCATAACCTAAGATATGTCCTTGTTCCTCTCCAGCAACGAACACAGCGCCTCCAATTGCGCCAATCTTTTCTACAGAAATCCCATTATTTACAGAAAATTTAAATTTAGATTGACTTAAAATAGTAATCCCTGTATCATCGGTTAAAAGAGCATACTTTAATCCAGGGGTACTATTGATAATTGTAATTAAAATCTTTTTTAGTCTAATCTCGTCCTCGGAATAACTCAAATATATGTCAACCTATTAATTAATATCCTTTTTTAGACAGTTTCTTTAGGGTTAAAATATATTTATTTAAACTTATCTTAATATTTTTACCTTATTTCTACTTTAGATAATGAAGAAATTCTAAATATAAAAATTTAAGTTAACTATTTGTTTTTCTACGGTTCGCTATAAAAAAAGAATTTTAAAGTCTTTTCAGTAGATTTTTTACTTAGAAAAGTTCTTGCGACTTAATTAAAGATTTTAAAGGCTTCAAACGACTTTTATATTCCTTGGACTTTTCTAATAAAATCATTAATTTGTAATTTTTTGATTTATCTAAATCTTTTTTAATTTTAACCAAATTAGAATCTTCTAAGAAGTCTCGATTCTTTGTAATCGCAGATAAGGCTAACGTATTTTCGAGAACCCATAACTTTTTCGAGATTTTCGAGGCAACCGGAAAACCATGTCTGTCAGTAATAATTCCTGCAACAAAATTAGGAAAGTTTTTTTCTATCCTATATAGGAAATAATTAACTTCACTCTCGTTAATTAGATTATCCAATATTACAACACCTAATCCATCAATTTGATCTAATATGATTAAGTTGATAGAATATCATTAAATGTTATAATATGAAGATGATATGTCAGTTTTGGAGTACCAATGTACCACGCCAATGACATCTTTAGTTCTTTAACTGATCTTTCCAGATTAAAAAACGAGGATGCTCACAAATATCCGCTATCCCATCAGCAGAAATTACATTTGGGAATACTTTTCTTAAAATATTATATGTACCATTTACATCTGCATTTATGAGAATTCCTTTCTTACTCTTTAAAAGCCCTCTATTAAGACGCTTAATCTAACTTTATCTTTGATTTAAAAAATAAAGATAAACTATTTATTTTAATCATTTAGGTTTGAAGTTTAATTCTTATATTAAAAAATGATTTTGCAAAATAGCAAAAATTACTTGAAATTAAACAATTTTCTCGCTTTATCAACTGTATCTGAATCAAATTTCCTAAATAAGGCATATGCCGCTAATGGTACAACACATCCACAATTATCACATAAAAGTGGTGAATTTCCCATAACACAAAATTTTTGTGTTCCATCAGGATAGAAACTTTTTACTTGACCAGTCTTAAATATGCAATGTGGTACAAATTCTTTTGACATGTATACTTCTAACATTTTTTTGGAATAAAAAATAAAATTTCCATATTCACGCATTACTTTTAAAATATCTTTTATTGTCTTTTTTAATATATTACCTTTTAATAAAAGTGGACTATTAGGATAATCGGTATATAATAGAAAAACTAATCCAGAAGCACCATTATCGTGAGCAATCTTAACAATATCTTCAATTTCCTTATAATTTAATGTCATGATGGTTGATGTAACGACCGGATTGTTCTCCCGAATATTTTGTATGACTTTATCAAAAATCCTTGCACCTCTTATCTTATCATGAGTTTCCTTAGTACCATCTATACTTACCCAGTATTTCGGTTGTTTATATCCATTAAATCGAGGTAATTTTATAACTCCATTTGATACAACCTGAACTGAGGGAAAAATTTTAATCGCTTCTCTTATAACATCCATTCTCAAAGTAGGTTCTCCACCGGTTAAAATAGCTATTTTTGTTCCTAAATTTCGATGATATTTAAAAACCTTAATCCATTCTTCGTCCGATAATTCCCTTCTTTTACTTTTTAATTCCGCTGTTGATGAGAAAAAATAACAATGTTTACATTTTAAGTTACATTGCCAAGTTAAATCATAGTTCACATAAAACGGAACATTTCTTACTATTGACTGTAAAAATGAGGGAGCCATGGAAACAAAACTTATTATATTTTTCACGGATAATAGTCCCATAATTATAAATATAAGATTCGATTTTTTAAAAATTAGTTTAATACTATAATTAATTCAGATTTTGATTTCATAGCTAATTTAATTTCTTTTTTTTTTAAACTTACATAATCTCTTCTCTAATTCATTGTTTTCAAAAGTTTCGTAATAAATGTAGTTTAAATTTTTCCTTTAATTTTCAAGCGGGTCTCGTTATATCCCCAATATCCTTAATTAGACCTCTTTATTGTATATTTTATACTTGATACAAATTCATCTAATTCTTGCTACATTTTATTAAAATTACTTAAATTTCTCTTAATTACATCTATGATTGCTGAGCCAATGATAATACCATTAGCTCCTAATTCCACAAGTGTGGATGCATATTGTGGTTTTGATATACCGAATCCCAAGAAAAGAAATCATAAGTAAATCTTCTCATCCCCTTGCAATATCAGATTTCATGTAAAAAATAGCGTTAATGGTTTGAAATTTTCTAAAAGAAAATATAAAGGTATCATCCACTTCACTAAATTCTAAAATTCTCGATAAATCAGGAAATTCATAGATATTACTAATATCTGTATTACTGTAAAGGATATTAGGCTCTATGTCTATGTCAAAATAAGATAACACTAAAAATTTCTCAATCATTAACGAGATTTCATTTCTTTTTCAATGATAAAAAAAAAAATTGAATGTTTAAGTCTTTCTCATTATAAATTATAATATGATTCGATTTACAGAATCTTGAAGATCTTTTCTTTTAGATATTATTCCAGACTACCAATCTAAGTAAAAAATAGAGAAATTATTAAAAGATGGGGATTTAGGGAGGTTAAACTTAAAAGAATTTCAGCATTTAAATCTTAATAAAAAAAAAATTTTATGTCTGCTGAGTTATAATAAATTAGAACAATTTAACATTAAATATAAATATCATTATTACTTTTATTAATACAGACGCAAAAAAAATTTCAGATCCTTGAAATTTTTAAGTTTAAGATTTGTTTTTAAATTTTTTCTCTTTTATCATTGTCATTCTTAATCGTTTCGACAATGAAAGTAGACAAATATCTTATAACTTTATGAAAATAAATCTTTAAATTTGATGGTATTATGAGATTTAATTTATTGGTGTTTCAATGAATGTGAATAAAACAATATATAGTAAATTTAAAAAGAATAATAAAAAGAGAAGCTTGAGAATTACAGAGAAATATTTAAAAAAATTTGTTGATTATAATAAAAATAATGGACTTT
>Ga0209635_10000395_pt1 | contig 29316 bp, 36 predicted proteins | sample DeeMarSWOR230_32_FD_187463 | JGI IMG/M metagenome (GOLD analysis project Ga0209635, IMG submission 187463) | Marine sediment microbial communities from White Oak River estuary, North Carolina - WOR-2-30_32 (SPAdes) (version 2) | ecosystem: Environmental > Aquatic > Marine > Intertidal zone >...
TAGGATAAAACTTCATTATCCTCCAGTCATCTTTCTTCGTACCATCCGTATACTGATAACCAACAACAGTTATGTTTCCAGTAGAATCAACATCCAAACCGTATGCTATATCAGTACCACTCCCTGGACCATTATAGGTATAATTCCAAATGCTTGTTCCGTTAGGATAAAACTTCATTATCCTCCAGTCATAATATTTAGTACCATCCGTATACTGATAACCAACAACAGTTATGTTTCCAGTAGAATCAACATCCAAACCGTATGCTATATCACCGCCACTCCCTGGACCATTAAACGTATAATTCCAAATGCTTGTTCCATTAGGATAAAACTTCATTATCCTCCAGTCATAACCCTCAGTCCCTGTATACTGAGATCCTACAACAGTTATGTTTCCAGTAGAATCAACATCCACATCGTTCGCATAATCACTAAGACTATATGGTCCATTAAAAGTATAATTCCACATGCTTGTTCCGTTAGGATAAAACTTCATTATCCTCCAATCTAGATGATTAGTTGTATTCTCATGCCCGACAACAATTATATTACCAGTAGAATCAATGACAACATCTTCTGCAGTTTCAACATCCTCAATATAATAATCAGTTCCTGGTCCATCATACGTATAATTCCACATGCTTGTTCCATTAGGATAAAACTTCATTATCCTCCAATCTAGATCATTTGTAGCATCCACATAATGATAACCCACAAAAGTCATATTTCCAGTAGAATCAACATCCAAACCGTATACTTTATCAGTACCACTCCCTGGACCATTATAGGTATAATTCCAAAATGGTAAAAGCTCTGTTCCACCTTCAACAATGTAAAACGGTGTATCTTCAGTTGCATTAATCAATTCATTTGGCTCAACTCCAGACGAATTATACCTAACACTCCCAGAAACAGTCCCACAATCCCCACCAACACATTTAACAGAAGCATTAACATTAAAAGTATTATACTGACTAACTTCTAAAGGATTGTCAGGATTCTGATAGGTTTCATTCGGATAGATCAAACTAACGTTGAGCCAAGGATTAACAGTCAGATTCTTTGCATCTGAATAAGCATTACCCAAGCCAGTGGCATTACACTTCATCCTGAAAACATAATTGCCAGAAACGTTTCCTGTAACAGTAAAGTAATAGTTGTCAGAAGTGCCAGTCAAAGTATCGTTGGTGTAAGTAGTAGTGTTGACGTAAACATCAGCAGCATCAGTAGCAGAGTCAGTGAATGTACCAGTCCTGTTGTCCTGTATGGTTATCATCATGTTGCTTGCTGTCCCGCCAGTGTAGCTACAGCTTCCGTATATCTCTGTGGAAGACTTGGCGTTTATTACTGGTTGAGTGAAATCGCTTATGCTCGCTCCAAGGCCTGTTATCTTGACATAAGCATCATCTGTATGATTTTCTTGGATTGATGAATAGGATGAACTGAAATTAACGTCTATTACTCTGAGTTGTGGTGGTGTCCCTGTCGCATTGATTGTCCAGTTCAATTGACATGATTGGTCTTGAGATAATGAACCGCAAGATTGAGGATTTTCTCCTCCTCCTTTTAAAGTTACATTTACTTTTACATAGTTGGTATAAAGTGTATGAGCAACACCAGGGTAATTGCTCTCTACTAATAAGTGTATGTAATTATTTTCTATAAGGTCTGAAACAGACTGGTCATATTCTTTATAAATTATTTGATCTTCAGTTGCTGTATGGGATCCAACAACTTGCCATTCAGTATCAGTGAAGTTATAAACATATAGTATAGAAGTAGTACCCGCCGTAAAATAACCTTCCCAAGAAACGTTTATTTTGTATACTTCTGTTTCACTTTCATTCAGCTTAAAGTGAAATATGAAATAAGGAATATCGCTAGAACTTCCCGTTTGTGAATCTCTCGAATCATCTGATGTGTTGATCTCCTGATAATCTACTGTTGTTAATTCAACTCCATCCCATATCGTATCACCTGATGATATTGGGTTAAATTCATTGATTTGATCTTTTGTAGCATTCGATGTCGTTGAAGGATAAGTTATTCCCTTGAAATCATAAGTGGTGGTGTTGCTTGGAATTATTGGTTCGATAACATAAAATGGCGTATCATATATTGTATTAATCAATTCATTTGGCTCAGCTCCAGAAGCATTATATCTAATTGAACCAGAAACAGAACCACAATCCACTCCAGCAAGATCAGTTTTACATTTAACAGTTGCATTAACAGTAAAAGTAGAATATCGACTTAACTCTAATGGGTTAGAAGGATTTTGGTAAGTTGAATTTGGATCTGTCAAATTGACCTCAAGCCATGCACTTGCCAGAGTGAAGTAAATGGTTGAGCTGTTGACCATTCTCCCCCAACTGTCGTTTGCATAAAATGTTATGTTATGATTCCCAGAACTAGAAGAGACATTCTTGTAAAAGTATGTATCACTAAGCTTGGTTAAAGTCTGATTAGACCCTCCATCTAAGCTGTACAGAGAAACATTCCCAGGCATATCCAAAGATATATTAGCCCAGAACCATTGTTGATTGTAGTAAGTTGTGTTCTGTGGGGAAATTACAGTTATAGTAGGTGCAAGAGGAACTTCTACAAACCTAGTCTCATTGCTAGTTTGTCTTGTGTAGATTGCTTGTACTAAAGAATCATTGTTCCAATCTTGATAGCTAGATGAGAGATAGTCTAAAGCTTCTGAGTCATCGTTTATTGTGGTTACTCCCTCAAGACTGAAGGGATCCACTGGCGTTACATCGTAGAACACGTCCCCTGCCACGCCATTTTTGACATAAAAAGCATATAGCTTGTCTGGATTTGATGTTTTATCTATGGAGAGGGCAAGAGAATCTACTGCACTATTGTAAACATTTCCATAACTTGCTCCACTATCTGCTGAAATGTTCCACTTGATTATGTCAAGTTCTCCGCCCGAATCCTTGTAGAGAACGAAAACATCACTGTTAGTTCCAGTCTCGGCTACTGAAGAGCTCAACAAATTGCCATGTATTGTAGAGTCCAGTGTTACTGTATCATCTTCCTGTATACCGCTTGAGTAATAGAGTCCGATGCCAATCATAGAAGATGTTGCTGGTGTAGCATCATAGTAAGGAATAACACATGCTACATCATCTGTTGCGGTTAATGGAACAAGCTCAGGCTTCGGCATAATGGTGCCAGCATAAAGCCCATCAGCATGCTCTGAACTTCCGTCTTCACCGTAGATGTTAACTATCGTCTCCCAACCAGGCACAGAGGTTGGGTAGGTTTCGTTGCTTCTTGTGACTCTTATCTGTACTCTCTGTTTACCTTTGTTGGTGAACTCGTCAACCCAAACAAGCCAGAGATAACCGTTGCCACCAAGAGTAACAACTGGGTTGTGAATATCATCATCTGATGCCACTGCTGAATAAGTTGTCCATAAGTTGATTAAATCTGAACTGTCGTCATTTATTGCATAGCAGTGTGTTTGCACATAAATGCTGCCCATAATATAGACAATATTAGCAAAATAAATAACCAATCTGGAGTTAGAAGTATCCTCCCATATCCACAATGAGGGAGGTTTTCCTTTATATCCCAAAAAGTCCATCCCAGTACTACTCCAAGAAGTTCCATCTGATGATTTATAAAAAGTCCAAACTGCAGAATCCAAACCAGAATCGTAATCGGTTTTGATAAAAACATAGTAGTATTGTTGTCCCCTTGGATTCCTGAAAACCTTACGTTGTTGCTCGATCGCAGTTGCAGTAGCATCATATCCAGTAGTAATATTAGACGGATCCGAAACTATCACCATCCATAAATCACTTTTTAAGTCAGCCAATTCAGAGAAGAAATAATACTTTGTAGGAGGTGATGTTAAATCAGGACTTCTAATCAAATACCATCTTGAAACTTCTGAACCACCTCCGACATCCCACTCAATCTTGTTGTAACTTGAATTATAATCAGTAGTAACACCACCATTAGCATTAACAACAACCCATTCGTTCGGATAATAATCTATTAAAACAGAATCATTCAAAGTTTCAGAAGCAAATGCTGAAACTGTCATGTTAACATCAGTCAGAGGAGGTGCTTTATGCTTTCCACATCTATGACAATCCAAATTCCTATCAAAAGTTATTCCTGTCTCTCCTTCACTCACGAAAGTTTCAGGTATAATTGTTGTGATGGTTACTGTACTAGTAGTAGTTGTTTCTGTTTCAGGTATCATCGTAACTATGGTTTCTTCTTCAAGGATGACTCCTTCCACAGAAAAGCTAACTTCTGACAGTTCAGGCACAATCCAAGAAACAGTATCATTCTTCCCATTATCATCAGTATCCATGACTTGAAAAACATAAGCCGAGTCATCAGTAACTCTCTGTTTCAAATCATTCGTCAAATACCTGTAAAGCTCAACTTCTCCTAGATTCTCTGGTATGTCAGTGGAGACAGGCACGCCATAAACATGATCTGTAACATTACTAAAAACAGTTACTCTCTTTGTCCAAAGGTTTCCTGTGACAACAGGTTCGTCGATTATTAATTTAGTCTGACTCTCAGCCTTGATGAAAATGAGTTGAAATAGAATGAAACAGCAGAAGAAGATAACCAATAATACTAAACTCAGCCTTGCCAATGATTTCCTATTATTTTTTATTGAATTCATCTCACTCATCCACATTATTCAAACTGAACAGCTTCGCCATGCCTATTTCCCTGTGTTTGATCCTTCCCTCTGCCTCCAGAACAGCCAGATATTTTGATGCTGTGCTGTAATGAATCTTCAACATCCTAGAAGTCTCTGTTATAGTCAAGCCATATTTATTACCTTCAACGAGCCTGAGGATTCTATCCTTAATGTCCATATTAACACAATTCACTATTAATAATGATTAACAATAATGTTTAATATAATAATAGATTATCCGTATTTAAGCATTTGGACCGAATACAAAAATTAAAAAAACCAAATGTTCATTATAATGAGATGGTATTATGGACCCGTACAAAGTCTTGAAGTATCCGCACATGACAGAGAAGAGCATTAGCTTAGTCGAGAAGGAGAACAAGTTGGTTTTCATAGTCGATAGAAGGTTCAAGAAAGAAGAAATCAAGAAAGCCTTTGAAGAAGTTTTCAAAGTGAAGGTGGATAAGATCAACACGATGGTAACGAGAAAGGGTAAAAAGAAAGTATTTATAAAGCTTAAGAAGGAATATTCAGCAGCCGATGTGGCTGTTAAATTAGGGATGATATAATGGGAAAGAGAATAATCGCAAGAGCGAGAGGTAAGGGCGGACCAAGGTACAGAGTTCCGTCGCATAAATACAAGGGAAAGGTTGAATACAACCTATCTAGAGATACTTCTGTCGGCTTGGTCGTAGACATAGTTCATGATCCTGGTAGGAATGCTCCCCTTGCTGTCGTAGAATTTCCTGATGGGACTAAAAGATTGCACATAGCTCCTGAAGGCTTGAAGGTGGGAGATGTCATCAATTACTGGTCTGGTTTTAGTTTAGGAAGTGTTTTGCCTCTTGATAATATTCCTGAAGGCACAAAAATCTTTGGGATAGAAACTTATCCTGGATCAGGACCAAAGATTTGTCGAAGTTCAGGCAGCTTCGCAATCGTCATGGGTAAGATAAAGGATAAAATAAGAGTTAAATTCTCTTCTGGGAAGATAAAAGAGATAAACAAAAAATGTCTTGCTACTGTAGGAGTTCCTGCTGGCGGCGGAAGAAAGGAAAAACCATGGATTAAGGCTGGTACGAAATGGCATGCAATGAAAATTCGAGGTAGATTGTATCCGAGGACGAAAGGTGTGGCTATGAATCCGGTCGATCATCCGTTTGGAGGTAAGACTAAGCCTGGTATTCCTAAATCCGTTTCAAGACACGCTCCTCCAGGTCGTAAAGTAGGATCAATATCACCAAGAAGGATGGGTAAGAGAAAGAAGGGATAATATGGCAAGAGTATTAAAGTACAGAGGAAGAACATTGGAAGAAGTGAAGAAGATGAGTTTGGAAGAATTCTCCAGAATACTCACGAGTAGGGAGAGAAGGTCTTTGCTCAGAGGATTGACTGAGAGACAAAAAAAACTCTTAGAAAAAATCAGGAATGACCCAAAAAAATTCCATAGAACTCATGAAAGAGATATGGTCATTCTCCCTGAAATGATTGGTGTAAAGTTGGGTGTTTATAGTGGTAAGGAATATAAACCGGTCGAGATAACCTTTGAGATGATTGGTCATAAATTGGGTGAGTTTGTTTTGACAAGAGGAAGAGTTTTACACTCTTCTCCTGGAGCCGGAGCAACTAGAGGCAGCAAACATATACCGCTTAAGTAAGTGAAAACATGAGTAAAACAGTGACTGCATCAAGACCAACAGCAAGAGTATCTTTGAGGGATTCTGTCTTAATCTTTAAGAACATCAGGAACAAATCAGTTAAGAAAGTGAAGGGTTTATTGAACGATATGATCAACCAAAAAAGAAATTTAAATGGAAAACATTATACTGGTGCATCAAAAGAGATCTTGAGTTTGATCGAAGAAGCTGAGAACAACGCAGAATCATTGGGTCTAGACACAGAAAAACTCTTCGTTAAAGAAGCTGTTGCAAATAAGGCCTTCACATACATGTTACCGAAGAGTAGATGGAGTCATAGAGGGAAGAGAGCGAAGATCTGTCAATTGAAAATAATTATCGAGGAGAGATGATGGCAGTGGAAAAACATTTCATAAAAGAGGGGATAAGAGAGTCTCAGGTGGAAGAGTTCCTTAGGGAGAAATTCGACAGAGCTGGTTACAGCCACATAGAAATTCAGAGAACTCCGTTAGGAACGAGGATCATAGTTCATGCCAACAGACCCGGTCTAGTTATAGGTAAATCAGGAGCAAGGATAAAAGAAATCACCGAAGAAGTTCAAGAAAAATTTAAACTGGAGAATCCTATGTTGGATGTCAAAGAGATAGAAAACCCATTCTTGGATGCACAGGTTGTTGCTGGTAGAATAGCTAAAAGTTTAGAAAGAGGTAGGTTCTACAAGAAAGTTGTCAACTTCTATCTAGAGGAAATCATAAAGGCTGGAGCAATAGGTGTTGAAATAAGAGTAGGTGGAAAATTGGGCGGGCAGAGAGGAAGGTTTCAGAAATTTAAGGACGGTTATATCAAACATTCTGGTTACTATGCGGATAATTTGATGGATAAGGGTAAAGCTGTTGCTGTACTAAAACTCGGTATAGTCGGCGTGCAAGTTAAGATATTAAAAACTGTGCCAGAAGATGTATCAAAAAAATTGGAAGAAAGGGAGGGAGAGAAGAGTGAGGATAAAGGAACTGATAAAACTTAATGATGATGAACTAAAGAAAAGGTTAAATGAATTGAAGTTAGAATTATTAAAAGAACGTGGTAACGTTGAGATGGGGGGAAACGTTAAAAACCCTGGAAGGATAAGAGTTATTAGAAGGGATATAGCCAGAATTTTAACTCTAAAAAAGGAGAAGGAAAAAAAGAAATGAGTGAAGAAGTCTGCCCAAAATGCGGATTGCCCAAGTCTCTTTGTGTGTGTAAAGTCATAGAGAGAGAAGAAAAAGTAATAAAAATATACAAGACGACTAGAAGGTTTGGAAAACCGATGACCATCGTGGAAGGCATTGATAAAAAATCCGGTAAGTCACTTTCTAAGGAATTAAAAAGAAAATTAGCCTGTGGAGGAACTTTTAAGGAAGGTAGAATTGAATTGCAGGGAAGCCACACGACTAGGACAAAAGAATTACTCAAAGAAATGGGCTACAACGAAGAACAGATTGAAATTAGTTAATTTTTAAAATACAATAATTTCTCTATGGCAATCACACCAAAAAATTTGGTGAGACATGAACTGATAGGTTTAGATGTAGAAATAAAGGATAGTAAGAACAAGTCACAGAGAGGTCTGAAAGGAAAAGTCGTGGGAGAATCTTATTCTACGCTCCGAATAGACACTGAGAAGGGAGAAAAAACAATACCTAAAGACATAGCAGTATTTATATTCACGTTACCAAATGGAACGAAAGTTCAAGTCGATGGAAAAGTATTAATAAGTAGACCTGAAGATAGGATTAAGAAAAAATTACCGAGATGGTAGAACATGAAAAAGAAAAAAGTTAGAGACATTGGTTATGATGTGAAACCCCCAGAAAAGGAATGTAATGATCCAAACTGTCCTTTTCATGGCACTCTACCAGTTAGAGGAAAGATTCTTGAAGGAAAGGTCATATCCGATAAGATGGGCAAGACCGTGATAGTCGAGAGGAATTACCTACACTTTGTCCCGAAATATGAAAGGTATGAAAGGAGAAGAAGTAGAATAGCTGTCCATAATCCTGATTGTATGGGCATAAAGAAAGGTGATAAAGTCAAGATAGCAGAATGCAGACCTTTGAGTAAAACAAAACATTTTGTTGTGATAGAGAAGATGAGTTAATGAAACCTATAAAATCAAGAATAACAAGAGGGATTCCTGCAGGTGCTTTAATAGATTGTGCAGACAACACAGGAGCTAAAAAGTTGAACGTGATATCAGTCTTCGGATACAAAGGTAGGAGAAGGAGAAAACCTTCAGCTGGTGTTGGAGATATGATCAAATGTTCGGTGAGAGAAGGGACAGTAAAATGGAGAAAACAAGTTGTCAATGCTATTATCGTTAGGCAGAAAAAAGAGTTTAGAAGACCCAATGGCCTGAGATTACAATTCGAGGATAATGCGGCCATCCTTGTGAACGAAAAAGGAGAACCCGTCGGCTCTCAGATAAAAGGGCCGATTGCAAAAGAAGTTGTCGAAAGGTTTATGTCAATAGGTAAGGTTGCTAGTATAGTGGTGTGAATGAAGTTCTGGTCAAAAAAATGGAAATCATCCAAACAACCGAGAAAACAAAGGAAATATGTCTATCATGCCCCTTTACATATCAGACATAAATTTCTTTCTACTCACCTTTCAAAGGAATTGAGAAAAAAATACAACAGAAGATCTTTTCCTGTCAGAAAGGGAGATGAAGTCGAGATAATGAAAGGGAAATTCAAGAAGAAAGCTGGAAAAATAAGTAGGGTTGACTCGAATAAGATAAAGGTTTATATCGAAGGTATTACTAGGAAAAAAGTTGACGGTTCTGAAGTTCAGGTTCCTATTCATCCGAGCAATTTAAAAATCATCAATTTAAACCTCGATGATAAAAAAAGATTAAAAGCTTTAACTAGAACTGTAAAGAAGGAGGAAAAACATGCCAAAACATCTGAAAAGACTAAGGGCACAAAAGTTCTGGAAGGTACCAAGAAAGAGAAGAAAATGGGTAGTGAGTCCAAGGCCCGGTCCTCATAAGAAATTTGAATCAATACCGCTCCTAATCACTATTAGAGATTTTTTAAACCTAGTCGATACTGGTAAAGATGCGAAGAAAATTATTAAAACCAAGGAAGTGTTGGTTGATGGAAAACCAAGAAATGATCATAAATATCCTGTCGGTCTTTTCGATGTCATAGAAATTCCAAAAATCGGAAAAGGGTATCGCGTTGTTCCTACTCATTCTGGTTTGGGTTTAATAGAAATTCCAAAGAAAGAAGCCCTATTGAAGTTATGTAAGATTAACGATAAAACCATGAATAAAAAGAAAAATCTTCAGTTAAATCTTCATGATGGAAGGAACATTCTTATTAAGAAGACAAAGAAAGGTAGAGAAGAAGACTACAAAACTGGTGATTCTCTGCTCATAGAAATACCCAGTCAAAAAATTGTTGATCATTTGAAGATGGATAAAGGTATGTTAGGTTTAATCATTGGTGGTCAGAACATAGGAGAAGTCGCTACCATAAAAGAAGTAATAAGAACTAGAAGCAGAGAACCAAATAAAGTTATCTGCGAAAAAGAAGGGAAGGAATTCGAAGCCATTAAAGATTATATTTTCGTTGTCGGTAAGACAAAACCACTGATAAAAATTGAGTGATTCAATGAAAGAAAACCCAATGAGAGAAATCAGGATTGAAAAGGTTACGCTGAACATGGGATGTGCGAGCGATAAGAATAAATTAGAAAGAGCGCAGAAACTTCTAGAAAAAATAACAGGACAGAAACCAATCATAACAAGGACTATAAAGAGAACGACTTTCGGCATGGCAAGAAAAAAACCCATTGGAGTCAAAGTAACCTTGAGGAAGGAGAGGGCTGAAAAATTCCTGAAAGGCGTTTTATCGGCGGTAGATAATGAACTGAAAGAAAATCAAATAAACGGTGATAATTTCTCTATTGGAATAAAGGAATACATTGATTTGCCAGGTACAGAGTACGATCCTGATGTCGGGATGATGGGAATGGATGTTTCTGTTACCTTGGAAAGACCAGGTTTCAGAGTCAAGAGGAGAAAAATGAAAAGATCTAAAGTTGGAAAAAAACATTTAATCTCAAAAAAAGAAACTATAGAATGGTTGAAGAAAAATTTTGGGGTGAGAATAAGTGAATAATAATGCTTTGATATTTGAGGTAACAAAGTTGACTGGAATCATTTTTAAGAAGGCTTTGTTGGAGAATAGTTTTGAGAAAGTTTATGAAAGAGTTTTTGTACAAATGTCGACTAAGGTTTTTGATGATGATGTTCATGTTCTTGAAATATTCGGGGATGTAGGTGGTTAAGAAAAAAATAGGCAAGGGGGCTGTAAGGTGTAGGGATTGTGGGAGGACTGGTGGTGTTATCAGAAAGTACGGTCTCAATTATTGTAGGCAATGTTTCCGTGAAAGAGCCAAACAATTGGGTTTTAAAAAATATAGTTAGATAGAATGTTGGAAATAATCTTTCTTGTCGTGGCGTTTATTGGTTCTATCTTAGCTGCTTATTTTGATTTGAAAACGACTGAAATACCTGATAGGATTCCTTATGTCATGATGATCATTGGTATAGTAGGTCATATAGTAAAGTCATACCTGGCTTGGAGTTATTGGCCTTTTCTTTTGTCTTTAATATATGGTTTGTCCTTCCTTGGCTTTGGCTTCCTTATGTATTTCATGGGACAATGGGGTGGCGGAGATGCAAAGATTCTTTCTAGTATGGGTTTTCTTCTCCCTATAAGCCCTATACCAATAGAAACTTTCTTTCCCTTCCCGTTGAGTTTTTTCTTTAATGTCTTTCTAGTTGGAGCGGCTTACATGATACTCTACGCTCTAATCATGTCTGTTATCAATAAAAAAATATGGTCAGTTTTTCTGAGGGATTTGAAAGCTAATGCTAGGATTATTTTAATCTTTAATTTTTCTTTAATCGTTTTCATAATTTTGTCTGGAGTTGTTTTCACAAAGTATTTTGAACCCCTGCCCGTGGTCGATGTGATGTTCTTCGGGATAACGATTGTTTTGGGTTTTTTGGGTCTTTTTATTTTATGGAAGTTTGTCAAGGTTGTTGAGGAGGTTGGATTCAAAAGGAAGATACCAGTCTCAGAATTGAAAGTCGGGGATGTTCCTGTAGATTATAAGATATGGGAAGGAATAACTGAGAAAGATTTAAGAAAGATGAAAAGATCTGGTAAGAAATGGATATGGATTAAAGAAGGTGTTAGGTTTGCTCCTGCTTTTCCTTTGGCTTTATTGTTTACTCTCTATCTTGGTGATGGTATACTATGGTTGATTAGCTTTGCTACTTAACCTCTAATAAAGGTGGTTCAGTCGAGAATTTACAAGGAACACGTGTTTCATAGTAAGGAACTTCTTCTCTACAAAGAAAGGTGAGAACACCATCGTGAAAAGTTAAGGGTATCGCTCTCTCCAACACAGAAAAGAGTATGAATTCCATATCCCCAAAATCAAATTCTCTGTTTTTCCATGCTTCTATTGCATGTTGAAGTATATAAGATTCGCTTCCTGTGAAATGTTTTCGTCGTGATTCTATAGATCCATGATCCCATAATATTCTGACTTTAGGTCTATTCAATAACTCTCTCATTCTAACTTCTAATTGAGAAATTAATTCTCTGGGTGGCCAGACTGGAACATCAAATGGAGGAGATTTATATTTCGGTTGTAAAATATACTCTAATTTTTTAATGGTTGGTAAATAAAGGTTTACTGGAACTGATTGAATGAACTCTCTCATATTTTTAGGAGGAAATGCTGATTTAAGATAATCTATTGTCTCTCTATCAAAACCACGAGGGTATTCAATCGCATGTAATATTACATCTGGGGCCAATGAAACACTGGTATAATTATAGTCTTTTAATCTTTGAGTGAAATGAACAGTATTATAATTAAGTTCATTAAATTCGTTTGATAGTTTTCTAGCTATTTTTTGTCCCACTCGATTCATCCCAAAAAATTAAATTTATCCTCGAACACCTTCTCCCAATTACAATTCTATATATTTTTCACATTCTAAGAATAAATAATTTATTGATTCTTTCTATCTATTAGAAAAAATTCATTAATGCTTTGTTAACCTTTCAATTCCGTCCATGAATGGTCTCAATACTTTTGGAATAACGACAGAACCATCCTTTTGTTGACACTGTTCTAAGATTGCCATCATCGTCCTACTAGTCGCAAGAGCAGTATTATTGAGGGTATTAACAAATCCAACAGGGGCCTGACCTTCCTTTTCCCTAAACCTTATGTTCAACCTCCTTGCTTGATAGTCAGTACAGTTAGAATTGGAACCAGATTCCCTGAATTGCCCATCAGCCATCCATACTTCTATGTCATATTTTTTCGCAGCAATTATTCCTATATCACCTGTACATACACTAACGACTCTGAAATGTAGACCCAAACTTTTGTAAAGGTCCTCCGAGTTCTTCTGGAGTTCTTCATGAAACTTCCAAGAATCTTCTGGTAAACAGAATATGAACTGCTCTATCTTGTTGAATTGATGCATCCTAAACAATCCTTTAGTGTATTTGCCATGGGCACCCACCTCTTTTCTGAAGCATGGACTCACACCGACGAACTTTATGGGGAGATCCTTCTTATCCAAAACTTCATCCATAAACATGGCTGCCATAGGATGCTCTGATGTCGCGATAAGATACAAATCTTCGTTCTCTATCTTGTATAGTACATCACCGAAAGATTCTAGGTCAGTTACGCCTAGATAGGGTTTTTTATGCATCATTAACGGTGGCTCAATCAGCTTGTAACCTCTCTTTCTCAGGAAATCGATGGTGTAACACATGATAGCAAAATCCAGTAAGGCCAATTCCTCTTTGTAATAGAAGAAACCATGACCTGTAACTTTTGCTGCCCTATCAGCATCTATTAAACCAAAATCTAATGCGATTTCAAGATGATTCTTTGGTTTAAAATCAAATTTTGGGGGTTTACCCACAACTTTAGTAACAACATTATCATTCTCATCCTCGCCGTATGGAACGGATTCATGTAGTATATTCGGAAGTCGCATCAGGATTGAATTAACCTTATTTCTGTAATCTTCAACCCGAGTTTCCAATTCTTTAATTTTATTAGGAATTTCTTTAACTTCTTTCATCTTTGCTTTAAAATCTTTTCCTTTCTTCTTGAGTTCTGCAATCTCTTGAGTGATTATATTCCTCTTCTGTCTTAATTTGTTAACTTCCTGGATTAGCCCTCTCCATTTCTTATCGTATTCAAGAACATCCTCAACCCATTTAATTTTTTCCTCTTCTTTTCTTTTCTTAAGATCGTTCTTAATAATTTCTGGATGCTCTCGAATGAGTTTTATATCTAGCATTGATGATCCCTCTTAAAGATTGTTACTAAACATTTTTATTTTTTCTACGATTGATCTTCCGATTCTTTTTCTAGCTTCAATGGTCTGAGCCCCTATATGAGGTGTTAGAACCACGTTATCTAATTTGAGTAATGGTAAACCCTCGGGTGGTTCTTTTTCATATACATCCAGACCAACGAATGAAACTTTTCCGTTCTTCAAATATTTCGCCAACTGATCTTCATCTATTATGCCTCCCCTCGCAGCATTAATTATTACTACTCCTTTCTTCATCGATTCAAATGCGTACTCATCAAACATGTTTTTTGTTTTTTCTGTCAAAGGCACGTGCAATGTGATGATATCAGATTGTCTGAGTAAATCTTGTAGTTCAACTAATTTGTAATCAGAATGGGTTATGAAAGGATCGTATGCAAGAATGTTTATTCCGAATGCCTTTGCTCTCTTAGCTACTTCTCTCCCAATCCTACCCAAACCAATAATACCAAGAGTTTTGCCATACAATTCAAAACCAGTTAAATTCTTTTTTTCCCATTTACCCTCTTTCATGGTGTTCGTCGAATAAACAATTTTTCTTGCTATGGCAAGCATGTGGGCAAAAACCAATTCGGCTACAGCTATGGTTGATGCCTCTGGGGTGTTCTCGACTTTAATACCTTTTTTCTTGCAGTATTCGACGTCTATGTTATCTAATCCGATTCCTGCTCTAATAATCAATTTCAGGTTTTTTGCTCTATTGATATAATCCTCATCGGCCTTAGTCTTACTCCTCACGATTATAACATCAGCTTCTGATTCCTTTCCTTTTTCCAACAACTCTCCATAGTTTTTCAATTCCTTCACAGCTTCTTCGTCAATCGGATCGGAAATTAAGATTTTCATATGACCGCCAGAATTTCATCCATATTATTCAATAATTCCTTTACTTCACCAATCGTTATATCCCCCATGTGCCCTATTCTGAAAGTCTTGTTTTTTAATTTTCCATAACCATTGGAAATTTGATAACCCCTTTGTTTTAATTTTGATATCATGTCTTCGACGTTAACGTTTTTCGAGTTGCTAACACAAGTTAATGTGTTTGAAGCGTATTTTTCCTCGGCAAAAGGTTCAAAGTTATCCTTAGCCCATTTTCTCGTGGTTTCGGCCATTTTTTTATGCCTCTCAAACCTTTTTTCCAAACCTTCTTTAAAAATCCTATTCAACTGATAATTCAATGCATTCATCTGTGATAGAGCAGGTGTAGTGGGTGTTTGTTTCTTCAACCAATATTTTTGAAAAACTAGGAAATCGAAATAAAATCCTCTCCCAGGGACTGTTTTAGCTCTTTCCATGGCTTTCTCACTGACTGAACATGCTGAAAGACCTGGTGGTAAAGCCAGTGCCTTTTGAGAACCGAATAAACAAACATCTATGCCCAATTTATCCACTTCTATTTTTATACCGCCCATAGAAGAAACAGCATCAACAAGAAAACAAACATCATGGTTTTTTATCACTTCACTAATTTCGTAGATAGGATTACAGACAGCAGTGGAAGTTTCATTGTGAACTAGTGTCACAGTGTCGTATTCATTTTCATTGAGTTTCTTATCAACTAAATCAGGCATAACACCCTTGCCCCACTCTATCTGTAATAAATCTGCTTTCTTACCATTTGCTACAGTTATCTCATGCCATCTCTCACCAAACGCACCGTTCGCTATGTTTAGACATCTGTCTTTAACACAATTCCTTATTGCTGCCTCCATTAAACCCGTTGAGGAAGAAGTTGAGATAAAAACGTTGTTCTCGGTGTACATTAACTTCTTCAACCCCTCGACACAATTCGTCAATAATTCAGCGAATTCTTTTCCTCTATGGTGTATCATCGGCTTAGCCATTTGTTTTAATACTTCAGGGACGACTTCAACGGGTCCAGGAGTAAATAATTTATTCATTGAATTCACTTCGATTTTTATTTAAAAATCATAAACCTGTAATCGCATTTTTTGCATTTAAACCTATCGCACCTCTAAAAGCGCTTAAAAAAACAAATTAGCTCTTAAAATGAAGAATGAAACGATTATGAATGAAGGTAATATTATTTTATTTTTCTATTCCAAAAATATAACAAGGTGTATAGTTGAAGGATAAAAAAGCTCTTGTAGAAGCGGCATTGTTCGTGTCAGAAAAACCGTTGAGTTTATACACTCTTTCGAAGATTTCTGGGATAACCTCGATGAAGTCGTTGAAAGAACTATTGGATAAAATAAAGAGAGAATTGGAGTCAAGTTCACGGGGTGTAGAACTAGCTTTAACAGGAGAGGGATATCAACTCCAAGTCAAGGATCAATTCTTGGAAAAAGTATCCGGTTTGACTACATATTCTGATATATCAAGAGGGGCTTTGAGAACTTTGAGTATCGTTACATTAAAACAGCCCATACTCCAGTCTGAGATAGTCAAGATTCAAGGGAACAAGGCATACAACTACATCAAGAGTCTTGAAAAGAAGAAACTCATCAAGACAGAGAAGGCAGGGAGAACAAAGAAAATCAACACGACAAAAGAATTCGAGAGGTATTTCGGCCAGAGTTTGAAAGAGATTCAAAAAAGGTTAAATAGTGCTCAAGGTACATCTATCTCAACGGATGAACATTCCCTATCCTAAATCTACACAATCCGAGAGAAGAAGTTTTGAATTCAATCTTTTTCAAGTCGCTTCTTGAGCGCTTCATGTTCTTCCCAGATTTCTTTTGGTAGATCATTCCCAAACTGCTCAAAAAATTTCCGATGTTCCTCGATTTCTTTCTTCCAATCTTCTTTGTTTACCTCTAACAATTTTTCTAGTGTTCCAGGGAGTAGCTCTAAACTAGTCATGTCTATATCTTCTGGTAATGGTACATAGCCAATAGGTGTCTCTACAGCCGATACTTTGTAATTACACCTTTGTTTAATCCATTCTAAGATACGTAAGTTTTCATTGTATCCTGGCCATAGATAAGTACCATTTTCATCGGTTCTAAACCAGTTAACGTGGAATATCTTCGGTGGTCTCTTCATCCTTTTTCCCATTTCCAACCAATGACCTAAATAGTATGACATGTTGTAACCACAGAACGGCAGCATGGCCATAGGATCGCGTCTTACTTTACCTATCTTACCGTACTGAGCTGCTGTCATTTCAGATGCCATCGTCGCTCCAATATAGACTCCATGTTGCCAAGTGAAAGCTTCATAAACAAGAGGTGCGAGATGTGCTCTGCGTCCACCAAAGATGATTGCTATAATTGGCACTCCGTGATGTTGCTCGAGACGATAGGAAATTGATGGACATTGAAATACAGAAACTGTAAACCTACTATTCGGATGAGCGCCCAAAATGGGCTTTCCATCCTTACCGACCTGACAAGATTTCCAAGGTCTTCCTTGCCAGTCAACGCCTTTCTCCGGAATTGGCCCATCTCCATCTTCCCACCATACTGTTCCATCTTTTTTTAACAGAACGTTTGTGAATATCGTGTTTTTATTAATCATCTTCATTGCATTCAGATTAGTTTTGGAATTGGTTCCTGGTGCTACACCAAAGAAACCAACCTCAGGATTAATTCCCCATAACGCACCATCTGAGTCGATGCGCATCCAGGCAATATCATCACCTACCGTCCAGATTCTGTATCCTTTTCTCTTTAACCCATTAGGAGGAATTAACATGGCTAAATTAGTTTTACCACATGCGCTCGGAAATGCAGCTGCAATATAAGCAATGTACCCCTTTGGGTCTTCAACACCCATGATGAGCATGTGTTCTGCCATCCAGCCTTCTTTCCAACCAAGATAACTGCCTATTCGAAGAGACAAACATTTTTTACCTAGTAGAACATTGCCACCATAACCAGAACCAACGCTCCAAATCGTGTTATCCTCTGGGAAGTGTAGAATCAATCTATGTTTAATATCAAGATCAGCTTTGCTATGCAAACACTTAGTAAATTTCCCATCAGTCCCTAGTTTTTTTAGGACATCATTACCAATACGAGTCATGATCCGCATGTTTAAGACTACGTAAATACTGTCAGTAAGTTCTACACCCATTTTGCTGAATGGTGAACCGACAGGACCCATGGAAAAGGGGATGACGTACATGGTTCGTTCTTTCATTGAACCTTTGAATATTTTTCTGGCTTTTTCATAGGCTTTATGTGGTGGCATCCAGTTGTTGTTTGGACCTGCATCACGTTTTTTTTTAGTACAGATAAAGGTTAATTTTTCTGTTCGTGCCACATCATTGGAATCTGTTCGGTGGTAAACACACCCAGGAAGTTTTTTCTGATTCAATTCAATTAGTTCACCTGTTGAAAAGGCCTCTCTCTGTAAACGCCCTTTTTCTTCTTCTGACCCATCAATCCAGACAATCTTATCAGGCTTGCACAAAGCAGCCATTTCCTGTACCCATTTTTTCAGTTTAGTGTGTTTGATCATTTTGGTTTCCTGCCTTAGTTAATTCATATATTTTTTCTGATTTAAGAAAATTTGCTTTCTTTGTTATCATTCAAGAAGTAGTTCAATGCAGGGGGTGAGATTTGAACTCACGAACCCACTAAGGGACAGGAGCCTCAGTCCTGCGCCTTTGACCTGACTTGGCAACCCCTGCATCGATAATAAATCTTATCTTCAACTAATTTAATGTTTTTCTAATCTAAGAGAATTTGGAAACTACCGGACTGATAACTTATCTTGATATGTTTCGACTAATTCTACCCTCCCTGAAATAACTTGGTCCACGGAATGAATCTCTGCACCATATTCTTCGAGTTTCTTCTTAACGTTTTCAAATTTGATATCTGTACCCACTATCACTATCTTTACATTCTCCACTTTCCTATCGATCTCATAAAGAATTACATCTACACCATCAACACCATACAATTCAGAAAGTCCCTCTGCTAACTCACACTTAGGAGTTTTTAGTGATTTCAAAACGTCTAAATCCAATCTCTCTATCATGAGACCAAGGATGAACATTCTTTATTAAATGAAATATTTATCCTTTACGGCTTAGATAGGAGACTCAAGATTTCAAAAACAGCTTTAGTCGCAAGAAATTCTGTAATATTATTATCACTAATCGGTTTGATACAAACTAAATCTAAACCCATTATTTTTCCTTTTATCGTATTAATCAATTCAGAGAATTCTCTGGATAACAAACCGTTAGGTTCTGGATGATGAACTGCAGGAGCAACAGAAGGATCGAAAGCATCCATATCAATACTAACGTAGATCTTAGAGTTATCGGTGAATTCCCCCAACTTTTCTTTCACTTCTTTCATGTTATCTTTAATCTGGTTGGGAGTAACGTAAGAAATTCCATTCTTTTCTATAAAATCGTATTCAAATTCATCGCAAGATCTGACACCTATTAAAAAGACATCTTTCGGGTTAATAAACTCACAAGCTCTTCTCAACCAAGTTGCATCGTTTAGTTTTGGATTGAATTTGACACCTTTCACAAAATCTAAGTCTATGATTTTTTCATCCTCGTATTCGTCCTTCAAATCGCAGTGAGCATCAAACACGACCAATTTTATATCCTTGAATGCTTTCAATACATAGAAAGTCAGTAAGTGACCTCCACCGAGAATTAACGGTATTTTGTTCTTATTCAGAATCTCTTTAGTTTTTTTCGTTATCTCATCTAGTTTTTTTAATTCCAGATTCCCAATATCACAAGTTCTCACATTCTCTAGTAAGTTTCTTTTTTTATCCAAATCAAAAGTTTCAATAAAATCGCTCGTTTTTCTCAAAGAGATTGATGCTTTCTTAGAATCTTTTCCTATAGGAACTCCGAAAACTATGACATCTGATTCCTCAGGAGTAAAGAGATCACAGATGAATTTTGTTGACATGATATCTAATAGGTAATAGAATTTTAAATTACGCTGTTGTGCCCATCAGGGTATTACAATCGCCTTTCATACAACCACATGGTTTACATAAGGGTGGATTATCGCCACAACATTTATTGTCCCACCACTGAAAAAATTCGCTGTACTTTGAACATGGCTCTATTGTTGTCTTAAATAGACTATCTGCGGTATCATCTAAAGGGTATCCTATATCCCAATTCGTATTCCCACACATTCTACAAATATCTATCAATTTTGCTTTGCATTCAAATACAGATAGAGTCTTGGTTGTAGCGCCTTTATAAACTAAATAAGCCATTATACCTATTACTATTACGCCTATTAGGATTAGGAGCACGGTTTGAATTGCTATCCCTTTTATCATATTCATCACATTTTTGAACTTTTTATTCAATACCAAACATCTTACATGGATTTTGGAGTGTGGAACAATGACAAGAAGTATCAGGAGGATCATTACAAGCGAGAAAACTTGAGAATTTTGAGTAAGTTTTACAATCATCTATAACCTCAAAGAATACATCATCAACTCCACCTGCACCTCCACGGACTGGCCAACCAGTATTCCAATTTCCATTTTTACAAAGTGTACATATCTCACTTAACCTAGCCTGACACTCTCCTTCAGAAATTACCGAGCTACTAGCATATCTATAGACCATAAAAATGACTATTCCAGCAACCAAAACTCCTATTACAAGCAATAGTATAGTTTGAATTGCTATTCCTTTTCTCACATAATATTATTTAGAAAGAGCCAATAAAAAGATATTAATTGCCCCTGCGGGGATTTGAACGTTCTTTTCCATACTATCACCCCTGTTAATATTTGGAGAATTAATAAAAAAATAAATCAGATAGATTTTTGTTCTTGGTATGGGTTTAAATGTTTAATTTCTTTTATACTAAAAGATTTTATGATCCCAAAAAGTACCTTAAAAAATGCAATCGAAAATGAAGATTGGAATGGTTTTATAGAACATGTAGAATCAGTTTGTAAAAATGATTTGAAATATAGACGAGTAGAATCATGCCATTGTGTAGAAAACCCACCAGACTCAAAAGTAAAAGAACTTCAAGAAAAGGTTGACAGATTTTATGAACGATTTCATCGACAATACCCAATAAGAGACGATGAAATACTATATACTGGACATGTAAATTGTGTCCATTTTAGTGATTCAAAGAAAGATAGAGGTTATGTTTTTATTATTGAAGGTTATGAAGAAACAACAGGTGGTATTAGAAGGGCATTTAAGGAAGGGCTTAGTAATGGAATTGAATATGGAAAAATAGCAAGACGTCAAAAAACAGGATTGATAGGAATAATAAAAAGAGTATATCAAGATCGTCAAAATATTTCACGTAAGGTTAAACCTGTTATAGAATTAGGGATAGTAACTTGTTATGCCTATGGAAACAATTATGAAGGTGAAGGAAGTTTGTTAGATTTTGAGTGTCCATTAAGTAAAAGTTGGAGAACAAAACTTAAAATTCCCAAAGAAACTGTTCTCAAAGTATATTGATTCCTCAAGTTATAAAATGGCATATTCTTTTTCTAACTAATCAGATAGATTTTTGTTCTTTGGGGAGTGCCCTCGCGGGGATTTGAACGTTCTTTTCCATACTATCACCCCTGTTAATATTTGAATAATTAATTAAAAACAAAAGAATCAGATAGATTTTTGTTCTTCATGTGAGTTTTAAATCTCTTAATTTTAATTTAATAAAATATGGTAAGAACAATTTGTGGTTCAGTTTATCATCCTCTAAAACCATGGCATCAGGTAGTAGAAAAAGCTGTATTCGATTATGTTTTATGTGTAGATGGAGCAAAAGTAGTTCACTCAAGGAAGTTTTCTGAGGATTTAGAATATACTTTTTTTGAATTTCCTAATGGGGGTTGTTTACTAGAAAAATTTTCCCCTCCAGATCATTTAACGTTGACATTACATTTTTCGGGTTCTTCAAAACTATATGAAGGTGAAAACTCTTTGGCTGAAAGAATATTAAACTACTGGATAACGGATAATGTAACTATAAAAAGAATCAGATAGATTTAAGCCTGAAATTCCAAGAACGAAATAGTAAATTTATTCAGTTGATTTTAATTCTCTTGCAATAAGATACAAACAACATCCAAATCCAAAAAGAATAATTGTCATTGTCACAAGTTGTGTTCCGATATTTCCATTGTTATTTGGATAAAATTTATACCACCATTTAAAAAATATTTCAACCCAAATGTTTCCAATAATACCCATAAGTAATCCGAGTATTAAACCAATAACAAGTTTTGAATCTGATTCCACAAATCAATTTAAGTTAAATATATCTAAATAGATTTTTGTTCTTTGGGAGAGTGCCCCGCGGGGATTTGAACGTTCTTTTCCATACTATCACCCCTGTTAATATTTGGAGAATTGATAAAAAATAACCTTATTCACATACATTTTTGTTCTTTGGGAAATAATTTAATCGGGAATAGCATCTTAAATTTATTTTCCTATACGTCTAATAATACGCATAAATTCATCTAAGCGTCTTTCTAAACCATATTTTTCTACAATTTTTTCATATTGCCTTTGTAAATTTTCAGCATAATCAATACAGGATGGGCATACTTTCATAGGTATTAATGGAAATCTCTTTTTAATTTCATCATATTGATCATAAAACTCAGGTTTTAATGGATACATTTCTTTGTTCTTCCTTTCCTTAAAATCTTTTCTTTCAAGAGTCGTTTTAAGAAAGTCTTTTATACAACAATCATTGTATTCCAATATTTCACCATCTAATCTAACATGTTCTCTTTCCCTTTCTTCAGAATAATTTGGATTATTCGGAGGGGGGAAAGATTTATTGGAAAATTTAAATTTTAATTGATGTATTTTGTCTTTAATGTCTAATCTATTCCTTCTAACTGCATAAATATTCCTTTCAAAGCGAGTAAAGTTTAAAGGATAACGTCTAACATATTCTTCAATAACATCTATTCCGTTTTCAGATAATTTTACTTTTAAATCATCGAATTCTTCATTAGTCCCTGAGAAACCAAATTTACAGGCTTGTCTTACTCTTTCAAAAACTGCTAATAGGTCTAAAAGATCAGTTAACTCAATCTTTTCATCATATTCTACTATGAAGCTCATAATATCGGATTAAAACATTAAACATTAAAGTCTTTCTAAATACCAGAATCAGATAGATTTTTGTTCTTAGAAGAGTGCCCCCGCGGGGATTTGAACCCCGGTCTCAAGCTTTCTTCCAAAAGACGAGAGGCTCGTATCCTTGACCGGACTAGACTACAGGGGCAATCAAATCTAAAATATCTTCAGACATTAAATGTTTATCCTTTTCTCCTGTCAACGCATCTATCGCATCAATGCTCCCATCATCGTAGAAAATGAACCAGTAAGGATAATAACACATCTTCCTTTCAACTGCCTCAGGACTGAATAGATCTAGGACTTTGTCAGTTGTAGATTTTTTAACTTTGAACGGTAACAATTCACCAGCATACTTGTAATTCACAGGACTCTCTGAAATCTGTTTTTCGATTATTTCTTCAAAGTTTAAATTGAGATTGCTCTCGTAATCTCCGTCTTCTCTCGAAACAAGATCTTTTCCATGTAGTTTGGATAAAATTCCTGTCAAGTCCTTATCTGATATCTTCAAACGTTTTGATATCTGTTCGAATGGGGACATTCCATAAGTCGTCAAGTAAAGTAAGACTGCCTTTTCTTTCATTCCCAACTTAAACAGTTTTGGTAGCCCATCCGTCCTTTCCAATATATTATCTCGAGCGAAAACCAACTCTCCTGATAACCCATCCAAGAATATGTTGTCAATCTTCTCTCCCTCTTCTGTGTAGAACTTACATTTCAACCTCCAGAGAGGATAATAGATGAGTTTGAACTGTTCAAATTTCTTTAGTATATTCTTCTTAACATCCTCTTCCAAGAATTTCGGGTAAAAATAGAGAATGTCTCCTTCTTCCTTCTCCTTAATCCTTTTAGGCATCATCGCAGGAGCTCCCATGTGGTTGGTTCTTCTTATCCTGATGTTGACGATTAAAGGTTGGTCTATTAAACCAACAACAACCGATGTCCCTATTGGTAGTATCTTGATTTGTGATTCTATTCCCCTTGTTATACCCTCAACAGAATCCATTATCGATCTCAAGTCGTTTGGGTTCGTTACTCTCAAGAAAACCTGAGTGTTGCATTGAGAAAGAACATTCTTATCAACTCTAGCAGGTCTTTGACTGATCACAGCCAGGCCCATTCCAAACTTTCTCCCCTCTGATGCCACAGTCCTAAGTATGCTCGAGCTTATCGCTTCGCCAAATCCTCTTTCAGGACAAAAATTCTGTGCCTCTTCGACTACCAAGAGGAAGAAAGGAATTTTACCTTGTTTTCTGAATTCGAATAAGTCTTTAACGAGCTTGTAAACAACTAGTTGCTGAACGTCTGGGTCTATTCCTTTTAAGTTGACTACACTAAGAGTATCTTTCTTGACTATATCAGAAGGTTTGAGGTAGTTCGTGCTGTCAAAAAGTCCTGTCGTCTTCAAGAAATCTAATACGGACAGAGCCCCCCACTTGGCCCTGCTGTTGGATATCTGGACTTGTTTTCTGATATCCTCGAGTGTGTATTCAGGTTTTCCGATGTCCTGAACGGCCGAGTAAATGACACCCATTTGATTCGATGTTAACCTGAAAGGTAGCATATCGAATACTTCTTGGTAATTGAGCTTGTTCCTGAACTTGAATTTCTTGGCTCCTTCTGTTATATTCTTTTCTAAACAGAATATCTGTAAGTTCTTTTTGTAGTCTCGTGGTTTTATTCCAAAGCTTGACATGTACTTAATCTCTTCTTGTTTTCTGTTGGGTTCTCTCAATGAAAGATATTCGCCGTGTGGATCTATGACAACAACAGGAAGCTTATTTTCCATAAACTCTTCTAACAGGACGCCGATGAAGTAAGATTTACCAAAACCTGATTTTGCCAGAACAGCTAAATGTTTTGTTATCAATAATTTGGGATCGAGGTAGATTCTCAGGTTTTCAGAGCCGTCCAGTAATCCAACGTATAGACCGGAAGACTTTAAATCTAGGACTTTCTTTATCAACCCGTCATCTGCTCTGTATACAAAAGAACCTGGTTTGAATGGCATCTTAGGTAATCTGACTGTTCCTCTCTTGTCCGTATACCCTATGACAGAAACTTTAGCAACAGTCTTATCCTTTTCTTGAATGATGCTCTCTATTCTCCCAAGAACCCAATGTCTCTCAGGATCTCTTGTTGCGATAAAATCCATTTTTTTGATTACATCAGTGACTTCGAACTCAAACCATTCTGGAGAAGTTTTACCGATGATTCTTCCGACTAACATTGATTATAGATTGGTGGTTTAAGGATTAATTATTTTAATTAGATTGGGATTTTGATGTTATAATTTGCCAGTATTTTTTTGAGTGTGGGTTCAACTTGTCTCCTGATTCTTTCGTTCGCAAAAGCAATAAAGGCTACATCAGTTGTTGCATCAAGAGGAACATTTTTCTGTATCCTATCGGTATAAACACCATAACAATGAATTATGGCCTTTGCTCTATCGACTATGAGTTTTGTGCAGAGGTCGTAAGGATGAGCACAGAGCCCGAAAGGAGTTCCAGTTATTCTACCAAGGAAGGGTCTTATATCGATGATCCCCCTATACTTTCCAGTCACTAAGTAAGCTAGTTCCCCACCACTAGTGATGTATTGTTCATCGAAAACTCTACTTATGCCCTTGTGAACCGAACCTATGATTTTTTCTGTCAGTTCATCTGCGATGTCTCCGAGGATTTTCTTATAACCCTCAAAGTACAGGACAATCGGGAAGAATCCGTGCTCTATCGTGTTAGCTTGAGATGGTCGGATCGGCAATTCTTCTAAGAACTCCCCCTCATCCAGATTCCATGTTTCTAAAACAGGTTTACTTTTCTTTGTTGCCCATAAAACTTCGTCTTCACCGAAAACACTCTTTCCAACTGATGTCTGAACAGCAACTTCTATATCGTCCAAGTAAGTTTTTGCTCCTTTGTTCGGAGCGATACCAGTCAATATCCATGCTCTGTTCTTCCCGTACATTATTTCTCTTGTCCCATCCAACCGATCGATTATTAATTTTATCTCACAATCTTCTGGTCGAGTTCCTTTCGGAAAAGTAGTTGCACCCCATTCTTCTTCTACCACTACCATCGGCATTTCCTTTCCCCATTTTTCGAATGTCTTTTCCAGTAATTTATCAGGGACCTTATCGATGGCATAACTCAAATCCCCAACGCCAAACTTAGCAATTCTTGATACGCTTACAAAAGAAGTTCTTCTGGCCTTTAACAAGGTCTTCATGTAAACGTCCCTCATTGCAAAATGCAATTCTTTCATTTTTTCAACGAAGCCTGAATAGTCTAACATTTCTTCACTCTTATAGCATCTTTAATTTCCCTTTTATTCATCGATTTGTTCCTATTTAAATATCATTTATTAATGACTTATAAAACCTTGGAAATGTAATAATACACTTCAACAGTGGGTCTATGAAGAAGTTGATCATCAAGTATGTAGATAAAGATGAATTTGAAATACTGAGAGAGAAATATCCAAAATCAGAGTATCACGAGTCAAAAAAGTATAAAAAATTGAAGATATCTCCTCGAAAAGAAGTAAGATGCTATAAAGAATAGTTTTTACTTGGGTTGGTGGTTCTATGCCCAAACGGGTTTTAGCCCTGAAATTTAAGCGAATTATTTTTTTCTTTTCTTTGTCTTTTTCATCGCAGTCTTGACTCCCCTTCTTAGTTCTTTGACAACTTCTGGCACGATTTGTGATATTTCTGATGTAGTTTTAACTACTTCTTTGCTTTTTTTTGAAATAGCCTCGGCTGCGGTTCCTAGAACTTCTCCTGTTTTTTTAGCAGCTTTTTTTGTTCCTTTCTTTCCAGTAATTGTTGCTTCGCCTATAAACTCTCCAAATCTTTTTGCAGCTCTCAAAACAGGTTTGGCCTTTTTCAAAGTACTTTTTCTTATTTTTCTTGCCATACAATCCTAAAATAATTATGGTTGAGAGAGCCAATAAATATATAGATTGTTTATCCGACATTTAAGACTGAAATGTTTATAGGTTTGAAACTTATGATGGGCCCGATGGGATTTGACTCTCAAAGTTATTGAAGTTACCTAAAAATCTATCTGATAATTTAAAAAACAGTCCTTTCCTTATACTTCAGATACTTTTTCCCAAACCTTTTCTCAAGATGTTTTTCTTCCCAATACCTCCAAACAAATATCTGTGGAATCCAGATTACAGCAGAAACAAGAGTAAAGAGTTTGTTCCAACCAACAGGGAAGCCAACATGCATCAGTATTATTCCAAGATACATAGGGTTCTTGATTCTAGAGTATATTCCTTTTGTGATTAGATGATCTTCTTCTCCATGACCTTTTTTTTGAAGGGCAGACAGGATATAAAATCCAAGACCAGCAATACCAATCAACAAACCTATTATAGTAGCAAAATAAGGTAACCCAAGATTAGTAGGATCAGCGAAAAGCATGTGGAACCATCCGAAGTATCCGATCGGTATCATCACATGCCGGAGTTTGGTCAATAAATCCTCTTTTATTTTCTTTCTTCTGTATTCCTGGTAATGGGAATAAGTGTGTGTAGCATAACCTAGAAAGCATAAAACGAAACCTATTAAAAAAAACCAGTCCATTAAAATCACTATTTTTAATAAAAACTAATATTCTATAAATAAAAAGATTAATACAAGTTAATAGTGTTGGGTAGAAAATATGAATAAAACCAAATTGAACATTCTGATCGATATCTTCTCATTGATCTTCTTTTTAGTTTCTCTTATTTCTGGGATTATTGTATGGATAGTTCTACCCAGCGGAAGCGGTTTCCAAGGAGGAAGAGACTTAGCAGGACAATTTTTAGGATCGACTCGTCATGATTGGGTAGACATCCATACAATCTCAAGCTTGATCTTTGTTCTACTTGTTATCTCTCATCACATTCTACATTGGAACTGGTTTAAGAATTTACCGAAAATTATCAGAGGTTAATCAGAGCTTTTTAAGATGCAATATCCCGTAAGCAATAAATGCCAAACCGAAGCCTACAGCTAATCCTACAATTAGATTATCAATGAACAAACCAAGAGCCCAACCTAAGATTAAAAAACCAACAAAAATCATGTCAGGACCTCTTATCTTTTCTTTTTTCATACTTATTCTTTCTCTTCCCAGAACAAAAATCTATCTGATTATGGTTGATTTGAAAAGATTTAATTTTAACTAAATTAATCCAAAAACTATTGCAATACCTAAAATCAGAATTATCAATCCAGCAACTAAATGCAGACTTCTAATATTCATTTCTCTCCATCCAGCAACGCTTTCTACTGATGCAAAACCGCTGTATACTATAAAAGTGATGCCAATCATAGGAGTCACGAAAATTATATTATAGAAAATTAATAGAGGAAGTGCATTCAACCATGTTACTCCCGACAAAAGTCCACCAGCAACAAAATACGGTCCAGAAGTACATGGCAACAAAAATAGACTAACGATAGCACCAACAAAAAATGCTCCTAAAGGAGAGGTAGTAGAGTTTATTATGTTTTTCATCCTCGGTCTCCAACTCAATGGAACTTCCATTAAAAACCCTCCACCTCCATACCTGAAGAAGTCTTTAATATTAAGTATGCCAACGATAATAGCAAACACTCCTAAGAGTTTATATACCCAGCTGGTGTTTAAAGAAGTTAAAGCAGCAACAGATTTGAACCCTAAAACAATTAACAACCCCAAAGCAAAATAGCAAATGAATATCGAAGAAGTAAAGGATAGACCTGTTGACAAAGCTTTACTTTTTTGTTTTGGGTATTTCAATAGAATTGAAGTTAAGAGTATAGTTAAAACAGCCAGAGCGCAAGGATTGACAGCATCTACCGCAGCCAAACCAGCTAAACCTGTGATCGTTAAATTTCTTTCATCTCTTTCTTCTGCAGTCGGGCAAGGACAACCACCTTTATCTAAACAAGTCTTTATTCTATCTTCTAAGGAATTTATGCAAGGTGTATCGCCTACACAATAATAATCATCAATGAATATTGTTGGGACTTTACCCCAATCGCTCTGTGGAGCGTTAAAGGTTTGTAAAAAATCCTTAAAAATTCCTTGATTTTCTGCTACATTCAATTTTTTAATTTCGATGGGATATTTCAGACTCATTTCTTCTAAATATTTTTCAACGTTAGCACAATGTGGACAGCCCCGTCCATAGAATAAATAAACACAACTTTTATCTTGTGATTGAACGAAAATAGTAAAAAATATACTAAATAAGATTAAGGAGACTAATATTATTATTTTCTTGTTTATCTTTAACATTTTTTTCATGATTTTTTTGTATGAAACCATATTTAAATATTAGTTTCGAAAAATGAAACCTTAGAAAATCATGATTAACTCAATATTTTGCATAATTTTTTATCTCTTAAATATTAAAGATATTAAAAAGAATAAAGCACTTGTCATAATTATCAAAAGGCCGGCAGGAATACCAGTAAGTTTAAAACCTACAATGCCTAAAATACAAGATAAACTCCCCAGTATCATCCCTCCAT
>Ga0209635_10000397_pt1 | contig 29162 bp, 44 predicted proteins | sample DeeMarSWOR230_32_FD_187463 | JGI IMG/M metagenome (GOLD analysis project Ga0209635, IMG submission 187463) | Marine sediment microbial communities from White Oak River estuary, North Carolina - WOR-2-30_32 (SPAdes) (version 2) | ecosystem: Environmental > Aquatic > Marine > Intertidal zone >...
AGGAGGGGCTGCGCTTCGCGATACGCGAGGGCGGCCGCACCGTCGGCGCCGGCGTCGTCACCCGGGTGCTGGAATAGTCGGGCGGCACTGGCGAAACGCGGCCTCAATCAGGAGGGCTGTCCAGGTTCCTAAGCGATGGCAGGGAAGATACGCATCAGACTGAAGGCATTCGATCACGCGGTGATCGACCAGACGGCCGCGGACATCGTGCGGACGGCACAGAAGACGGGAGCCACCGTACGGGGACCGATACCGCTTCCGACGCGGCGTCAGCGTTGGACGGTCCTGAGAAGCCCTCACGTCGACAAGAAATCCCGCGAGCAGTTCGAGCTGAAGACGCATAAGCGAGTCATCGACATCTTCGACTCCCGGCCCCAGACGGTCGATGCGTTGACCAAGCTCGACCTTCCGGCCGGGGTCGACGTGGAGATCAAGGTGGACTAGGGCAGGGCATGCCATGTTGGGGCTGATCGGCAGGAAGATCGGGATGACCCAGGTGTTCGCCGGGGACGGAACCATGGTTCCTGTCACGGCGATCGAGGCCGGCCCGTGCCCAATTGTCCAGGTCAAGACCGAGCAGCGCGATGGCTACCGAGCTGTTCAGCTCGGGTTTGGGCGCAAGAGGACGACGCGAAGCCGCAAGCCCGATCTGGGTCACAGCGGCCGTGCAGGCCTGGACTACGTGCCAGCCATCGTCCGCGAGTTCAGGCTGGGTGCCGACGACGTGCTCGCAGAGGACCCGCACGCACCGGGCGCCGAAGGCGCGACCCAAGGCGCTGAAGGTGCTGAGGGCGAATCCGAGGTGGAGAGCCAGGAACCGCAGCCGGGTCTGCGAGTGGGCCAGGTCCTCACGGTGACCATGTTCGACGAGGGCGACCGCGTAAAGGTCACGGGGCGCACCAAGGGCCGCGGGTTCCAGGGTGTAGTCAAGCGGCATGGGTTTGGAGGTCGCCCCGGTTCGCACGGACATCCCTCTGTCAGGGTGCCAGGCTCGATCGGCCCGGGAACGGATCCCTCACGGGTGATCAAGGGCCGCAAGATGGCGGGTCGCATGGGGACGGAGCGCAAGACGGTCCGTAACCTGACGGTGGTCAGGGTGGACCCGGAGCGGAACTTGCTATTCATCAAGGGATCGGTGCCGGGTGCGCGCAATGGCTGGCTGTTCGTAGGCAAGCAGTGACGATCATGATGACACCACTCACGGCGCGGTACTACAAGGCCGACGGCAAGGCGGGGGCTGCGCGGGCGTTGCCCACGGAGCTGTTCGACGGCGTTGTACATGAGGGCGCGATGCACGCGGCCGTGAAGGCCTATCTGGCGAATCAGCGGCAAGGCACAGCCTCGGCCAAGAACCGACGCATGATGCACGGTGGTGGCCGTAAGCCGTGGCGACAGAAGGGGACTGGACGTGCCCGCGTGGGTAGCATCCGCTCACCCCTCTGGCGGGGCGGCGCGGTGGTGTTCCCGCCGCAGCCGCGGTCCTACCGAGAGGACCTGCCCAAGAAGGTCCGGCACCTGGCGCGGCGCTCGGCGTTCAACGCCCGGGCGTCGGAGGACCGTGTCATCGTGATCGAGAGCCTGACGCTGGAGCAGCCCAAGACGCGGCACCTGGCGAAGCTCTTGGGAAAGCTCGGTCTGACCGACGACAAAGTGCTGTTACTGACGGCAGGCCACCAGCCGACGGTCTGCTTGTCAGCGCGGAACATTCCCGACGTCCAGGTGAGAGTGTTCGGCACGGAGTCGGCCTACGACGTCTTGTGGGCCGATTCGGTGCTTATTGAGGAGAGTGCGCTGTCAGAGAGTGGGCAGGTGGCGGCTGCAAGCGAGTCCGAGCTGCACTCGGCGGAGGGCGCCGATGCGTGATCCACGGCAGATCATCGTCCGCCCGATCATCACGGAGAAGTCATCGGCAGGCCAGGCCGAGCAGAACCAGTACACGTTCGAGGTGGCGGTCGACGCGAACAAGCACGAGATCAAGCATGCGGTGGAGCGGCAGTTCTCGGTGCACGTCAAGGACGTACGGACGGCGCTGCAGCGTGGCAAGTGGCGGCGCAGAGGTGTCCACGTGGGCAAGCAGCGAAATTGGAAGAAGGCGGTTGTCAGTCTCGCCGAGGGCGAGACGATAGAGTTCTTCGAGGGGCGCTAGATGGCGATCAAGAAGCTGAAGCCGAGCACCGCGGGAACGCGTTTCCGGTCGCTGGTTGACGGTGAGGAGATCACACGCAGCCGACCGGAGAAGTCGCTTCTGGAACCCCTGAAGCGGAAGAGCGGGCGCAACCATCACGGTCACATTACCAGTCGGCGGCGTGGCGGCGGCCACAAGCGGCGCTATCGCAAGATCGACTTCCGGCGCGACAAGACGGGTGTGCCGGGCAAGGTCGCGGCGATCGAGTATGACCCGAACCGCTCGGCCAACATCGCGCTGATCCACTACGCCGACGGCGAGAAGCGGTACATCCTGCAGCCCCGTGGCCTGCGGGTGGGCAACACGGTCGTGGCCGGAGCGGGCAGCGAGATTCGACTGGGCAATGCGGTACCGCTGAAGGAGATCCCCTTAGGGACTACCGTGCACAACGTGGAGCTGGAGGCCGGCCGCGGTGGCAAGCTGATCCGGTCAGCCGGCAGTGGGGCTCAGGTGGTGGCGAAGGAGGGCAGCTACGTGACTCTGCGGCTGCCATCGACTGAGGTCCGCGTGGTATCGGCACTGTGCACAGCCACGATCGGCCAGGTGGGCAACGTCGATCACGAGAACGTCTCATGGGGCAAGGCCGGTCGCGCTCGCTGGGCAGGCCGTCGGCCGAAGGTGCGGGGGGTGGCGATGAACCCCGTGGACCACCCCTTGGGCGGTGGTGAAGGCAAGGCATCTGGTGGCCGGCCGCCGGTGAGTCCCTGGGGCAGGCCCGAAGGGCGTAAGACGCGAGATCCGCATAAGCGGTCGAACAAGCACATCGTGCGGCGCCGTCGCCGTGGGAAGGCGACCCAGTAGCCGTCTGGGGTGAAAGAACACGGGCTATCGCCGGAGCGGGTATGGCAAGAAGCGTAAGCAAAGGTCCGTTTGTCGACGCGCACCTGCAGCGCAGGGTCACGCAGATGAACGAGAGCGGCGAGAAGCGAGTGATCAAGACATGGTCGCGGCGCTCAACCATTACGCCGGAGTTCGTGGGACACACGCTGGCTGTGCACAACGGGAACAAGTTCATCCCAGTCTACATCACCGAGAACATGGTAGGCCACAAGCTGGGTGAATTTGCACCTACGCGTCTGTTCCGCGGCCACAGCGGCAAGCTGGCGGACAAACGGGCCAGGGCCGAGTAGGGATGGAAGCGAGAGCGGTTGCGCGGTTTGTCCGGCAGTCGCCGCGGAAGATGCGGCTGGTCGTGGACCTGATCCGCGGCAGAAGCGTGAATGACGCGTATGCGACCTTGAGGTTCACGGAGAAGAAGGCGGCACGACAGATCGAGAAGACGCTTCGGTCGGCTGTTGCCAACGCTATCGTCAAAGCGGACGAGCAAGGTGAGCGCCTCGACGTGGACGAGTTGTTCGTCAAGAATGCCTACGTGGATGAGGGTCCGACACTGAGACGCTGGCGGGCGCGTGCAATGGGTCGGGCGAGCCAGATTCGGAAGCGCACGAGCCACGTCACCGTGGTCGTGGATCGGAAGGAATAGCATGGGTCAGAAGACACACCCACTCGGTTTCCGTCTGGGCGTCGTCAAGGAGTGGAAGTCACGCTGGTACGCTGAGGGGAACCTGGCGGATCTCATCGAGCAGGATGAGAAGATCAGGAACTACCTGAAGGCGCGTTTGGGTCATGCCGCCATCTCTGTGGTGGAGATCGAACGCAAGCCAGGCAAGATCGTGGTGACGATCAATACGGGTCGGCCCGGCGTGGTCATCGGTAAACGGGGCGCTGAGGTCGACAAGCTCCGAGACGAGCTGGCCGTGCTGACGAACTCCGAGGTCGCGATCAACGTTGAGGAGATCAAGCGCCCCGAGATCGAGGCGCAGCTGGTGGCCGACAATGTGGCCTTCCAGCTGCAGCAGCGGATCGCCTTCCGCCGGGCGATGAAGCGCGCTGTGCAGCAAGCGATGCGCATGGGCGCCGGCGGCATCAAGATCCAGTGCGCTGGCCGTCTTGGCGGCGCGGAGATCGCGCGGACCGAGGGGTATCACGAGGGTCGCGTACCTCTGCATACGCTACGGGCAGATGTCGACTTCGCTCAGTCGACGGCCAAGACGACCTTCGGGCCGATCGGTGTGAAAGTGTGGGTCTTCAAAGGCGAAGTCGTGGAGGAACGCAAGGGTGTGACCTACACGGCTGGCGGCCGGGGATCGTGAGAGGGTAAGAGACGGTGATGCTGGCTCCCAAACGCGTTAAATGGCGTAAGCAGCAGAAGGGTCGCGTTCGCGGGAAGGCGACGCGAGGCAACCGCGTTGCCTTCGGTGAGTATGGCCTGCAGTCGCTCGATCGAGCCTGGATTACGGCGCGCCAGATCGAGGCAGCGCGCGTCGCCATGACTCGGCACATCAAGCGCGGTGGTAAGGTGTTTATTCGCATCTTCCCCGATAAACCGATCAGCAAGAAGCCGGCTGAAACGCGTATGGGCAAGGGAAAGGGCAACCCGGAGGCCTGGGTTGCACCGGTTAAGCCAGGCCGCGTGATGTTCGAGCTGGAGGGTGTGTCCGAGACCGTAGCCCGGCGTGCGATGGAACTGGCTGCGGCGAAGCTGCCGGTGCAGACACGCTTCATCAGTCGTAGCACCGGAGGTCTGTGATGCGGCCTGAAGAGATTCGTGAGATGGCCGATGTGGACGTCGCACAGGCGCTGGAGCAACTCTTGAACGAGTTCTTCGAGCTACGCATGCGTGGCGCGTATGAGGAGCTGGAGAATCCGGCACGCATTCGACAGCTACGGCGTGATATTGCGAGATTGAAGACGATACTGCGCGAGCGGGATCTGGCGACCGCCCGCGAGTCCAAGGAGAAGTGACGGCGCATGACTCGAGGTCAGCGTAAGACGCGCATTGGATCGGTGGTGAGCGACCGGATGGACAAGACCATCGTGGTCAGCGTCGAACGGCGTTATACGCACCCGTTGTACGGCAAGCAGGTCAAAGGCCACAAGCGGTACTACGCCCACGACCAGGACAACCAGGCGCGGAGGGGCGATGTGGTGCGCATCGAGGAGACTCGCCCGCTATCGAGGCTCAAGCGCTGGCGGCTGGTAGAGATCGTACGCCGTCCGGAAGGGTCGGCTGGGGACGCCTAGAGCACACGCGAGAGATGATACAGCAGGAATCGGTTGTACGAGTAACGGACAACTCAGGGGCCAAAGAGGCACTGTGTATTCGTGTGCTTGGAGGCAGCAGACGCCGCTACGCACGGATGGGCGACGTCATTGTGGTGACGATCAAGGACGCGTTGCCTGCGAGCACCATCAAGAAAGGCGAGGTCACCAAAGCGGTGGTGGTGCGCACCGCTAAGGAGCAGCGCCGGAAGGACGGCTCGTATATACGGTTTGACGATAACGCGGCCGTGTTGATCAACGAGCAGGGCGAGCCGCGGGCGACGCGGATTTTCGGGCCGGTGGGACGGGAGTTGAGGGACAAGCGGTTCATGAAGATCGTGTCCCTGGCGCCCGAAGTGGTTTGAGTCTCATGGGTGGAAGGATATGCACGTTCGTAAAGGAGACCAGGTTGCCGTCATAGCCGGCAACTACAAGGGGTCAGAGGGACGTGTGCTGCGCGTGATCCCGAAGAGCAACCGTGTGGTTGTGGAAGGCATTAACATGCGCAAGCGCCACCAGCGTCCGTCTCAGCGTAACCCGGAGGGTGGGATTGTGACATTCGAGGCGCCGATCGCTGCCTCGAACGTGTTGCTGGTTTGTCCGCACTGCAAGGCGCCGTCGCGTGTGCGTAAGCGCCACGATCCCGACGGCACGCTGGAGCGGCTCTGCGTGCGCTGTAGAACGGCGATCCCGATCCCTGAAGCCTAACGGAGAGACAGAAGAGAGTTCGCTCGAAGATGAAGCCGAGATTGCAGGAACACTACGAGCAGACCGTGCGGCCGATGCTCGGGAAAGAGTTCGGGTTCCAGAACGTTCATCAGATACCGCAGTTGGAGAAGATCATCGTCAACGTGGGTGTTGGTGAGGGGTCGAGGGATCCGAAGTTGCTCGATTCTGTGGTCGAGGCGGTCTCGGCGATCACGGGCCAGCGTCCGATTGTGAACCGAGCCAGGCAGGCGATCTCGAACTTCGGACTGCGGGCCGGCATGCCTGTGGGTGTCAGTGTGACCCTGCGCAGCCGGCACATGTGGGAGTTCATGGATCGATTCATCAACATAGCGGTGCCGAGAGTACGCGACTTCCGAGGTCTGCCGATCCGATCCTTCGACGGTCGCGGTAACTACACCGTCGGCGTGCGCGAGCAGGTGATCTTCCCTGAGGTGGATTACGACAAGATCCAGAAGATCCACGGGATGGATATCACGTTCGTCACGTCGACGGACAAGGACGACGAAGCATTGGCCCTTCTGCGTGGGCTGGGCATGCCGTTCCGCGGCATGGAGCCGGTCGTAGTGAGCGGCTGAGCTCTCAAGCGATTGGTGGTGTGATGGCACGCAAGGCTTTGATTGAGAAGGCGAAGAAACGCAAGCGGCACGGCGTTCGCGAGTACAACCGCTGCCGCCGCTGCGGGCGAGCGCGGGCATATATCCGCAAGTTCGGGTTGTGCCGCATCTGTTTCCGGCTGATGGCACTGAACGGCGAGATCCCGGGAGTGCGCAAGGCCAGCTGGTAGTGTTGAGAGCCATTAGTGTGCAGGTGAGCAAGCGATGACGATGACGGACCCGATTGCGGACATGCTGACGCGAGTCCGTAACGCTCTGCAAGCGGGGCAGAGGCGAGTCGATGTGCCTCTCTCCCGGATGAAAGTGGAGATCGCCCAGAAGCTGGCGGAGGGCCACTTCATTGAGGGCGTGAAGGTGCTCGACGATGGGCGGCGTACCTTCCTGCGACTGTACCTGAAATACACGCGGGAGGGGAAACCGGTGATTCGCGAACTACACCGAGTCTCGAGGCCTGGGCGGCGGGCCTATGTAGCGTCGTCAGATATCCCGCGAGTGCGCGGCGGTTTGGGGATGGTCATCCTGTCGACGAGTCGAGGGATAATGAGCGATCGCGAGGCGCGGGCCGCAGGCCTGGGCGGCGAACTGATCGCGATTGTGCACTGAGTAGGGCGGGAGCTTGAGAGATGTCGCGTGTCGGAAGGCAAACGATCCCGATCCCCAATGGTGTGTCGGTGACCATCCAGGGAACCCGAGTCAAGATCAAGGGCCCCAAGGGTGAGATCGAGCGCGAGTTTCACCCCGCCATGCAGGTCGTCCAGGCTGACGGCGAGCTGCGGGTGAAGCGGCCAAGCGACCGCCGCGACCATCGGGCCCTTCACGGTCTGACGGGTTCACTGTTGGCAAGCATGATGAAGGGTGTCGTGGATGGTTTCCAGAAGAAGCTGGAGATTGTGGGTGTAGGCTACCGGGCGGAGGCGAAGGGGAAGACCCTGCGTCTGCATCTGGGCTATTCCCATCCCATTACCTACGAAGCGCCCGAGGGCGTCAAGCTCGGAGTCGACTCGCCGACGGTGGTGACGGTTGCGGGAGTCGACAAGGAGAAGGTCGGTCAGGCGGCAGCGGAGATCCGAGCGTTGCGTCCGCCAGAACCGTACAAGGGTAAGGGGATCAGGTACCAAGGCGAGCAGGTCCGTCGTAAGGCGGGCAAGACGGCCGTCTGATGTCGATAACGAAGCTGCGAAGAAGAAAGGCAAAGGGGAAGGCGGATCGGCGGTCGCTGGCGCGCCGGCGCCGTCACTTCCGGATTCTGAAGAGAGTCCGCGGTACAGCGGAACGTCCCCGCCTCGTCGTTCGACGCACGCTGCGGCACCTTGAGGCGCAGTTGGTCGACGACGATCTGGGAGTCTGTATCACCGGTATCTCCACGCGGTCGAAGGAAGTCCAGGCGAAGTTGGAGAGTGACCAACGCAAGGTTGCCCGGAGCCGTGTTGCAGGCGAGATCATTGCCGAGCGTGCGAAGGCTAAGGGCATCGACAGGGTCGTCTTTGACCGCGGGGGATACCGCTATCACGGGCGCGTCCGGGCATTTGCCGAGGGTGCACGCGAGGGAGGGCTTAGGATCTAGTGGCGACTCAGCGGGAAGGTCGGGAGAGAGCGGACAAGCGAGACAGACGGGTCCGCGAGACCGAGTTTGTCGAGAACGTCATCTTCATCAATCGCGTGGCGAAGGTAGTCAAGGGCGGGCGGCGCTTCTCCTTCACGGCGCTCGTCGCCACAGGCGACCAACAGGGTCGCGTCGGTACGGCGCTTGGAAAGGCCAACCAGGTTGCCGAGGCGATTCGCAAGGGCTTCGAGCAGGCGCGACGCTCGATGGTCGACGTGCCGATCGTGCGACATGGCACGATCCCGCATGAGATAGTGGGGACGCACGGCGCGGGCAGAGTCCTGCTGCGTCCTGCTGGGCCGGGTACCGGGGTGATCGCGGGTGGGCCGGTGCGCGCTGTGCTTGAGTGCGCCGGCATCCAGGATATCCTGACCAAGAGTCTGGGCTCGAACAATCCGATCAACATGGTCCGCGCCACCATGGACGGATTGGGTCGCTTGGTGACCGCCGAGCAGGCAGCGAAAGAACGGGGCGTATCCGTGGAGGAGCTGCTGGGAGGACGCAGTGGGTAGGCTGCTCGTTCGTCAGGTGAAGAGCGGACTGGGGTCGCCGCGCAAGGTTCGCGCGACGCTTGAGGCGCTCGGGCTCAAGCATCAGCGCGGCGTGATCAAGCCGGATACTCCGGCGATCCGCGGGATGCTGTTTCAGGTCAAGCACCTCGTGGAGGTTACGCCGGTGTCTGACGACGAGGAGGGCTCCTGAGGTCGATGAGTCACCTAGAATCGATTCGGCGTCCTAAGGGACTGAAGGGGAGTTCGAAGCGCGTCGGCCGTGGGCCGGGTTCCGGGCGTGGCAAGACGGCGGGTCGCGGCCACAAGGGCCAGAAGGCGCGCTCTGGCGGCTCCCCGAAGCCGTGGTTCGAGGGCGGCCAGATGCCTCTCCAGCGGCGGCTGCCGAAACGGGGGTTTCGCGCCCGCAAGCCTGTAAGATACCAGGCTGTGAACGTGAAGGACTTGGATCGCGTGGAGGGCGACGAGGCGACACCCGAGACTATGAAGAGGGCAGGCTTGATCGGCTCGCTTCGCCGGCCCGTGAAGATCCTCGGTCAGGGCGAGCTGTCTCGGGCAATCAAGGTGACTGCGCATGCGTTCAGCCGCTCCGCCCGGCAGAAGATCGAGGAAGCCGGTGGCGAGGTAAGCGAGGCCAGCTAATGGCTAACCCTATCCAGAGCCTTCTCCGCGCTCCTGAGCTCAAGCAGAAGCTCCTCTTCACGCTGGGCTGTCTGGCGGTCTATCGTCTCGGCGCTCACATCACAGTGCCCGGCGTCGATGTGATCGCACTCAGGGATCTTGCCGCCCAGATTCAGGGCACGCTCTTTGGCCTCTACGACATGTTCGTCGGCGGAGGCCTCCAGCGGGCCACGATCTTCGCGCTGGGGATCATGCCCTACATCTCCGCCAGCATCATGTTCCAGCTTCTCGCTGCCGTCTTCCCCACGATCGAGAAGATGCAGAAGGAGGGTGAGGAAGGCCGCAAGCGGCTGAACCAGTGGACGCGTTACACCACCGTCGGGCTCTGCATTCTGCAGGGCTACGCGTACGCGATCTTCCTGGAGAGCGCAAGCGGCGCACAAGCGCCGATCGTCCCGGATGCCGGCTGGGGTTTCCGGTTGATGACGGTTCTGACGCTGACGACGGGTGGCGTCTTCATCATGTGGCTCGGCGAGCAGATCACCGAGCGCGGTATCGGCAACGGTATGTCGCTGCTGATCTTCTTTGGGATCGTGGAAGGATTCCCCAACGCGGTCGCCCGTACCTTCGAGGCCCTCTCGGTCGGCACGATCAGCGCTTTCAAGTTGACGGCCCTGCTGGCCGTGATGATCGGCGTGATCGCCGGCACGGTCGCCGTCACTATGGCCGCACGCAAGATTCCCGTTCAGATCCCTAGGAAGGTTGTGGGGCGGGGACGGATCCGCGAGGGCCAGAAGTCGTTTATCCCGCTGCGCATCAACTCGGCCGGCGTGATGCCGATCATCTTCGCCCAGTCGATCATCGTGGTCCCGGGAACGATCGCATCGTTCTCGAACATGACCGTCCTGCGCACGTTGTCGGATCTCTTTCAGCCAGGCAACACGCTGTACTATCTCACGTACACGGTGCTCATCGTCTTCTTCACGTACTTCTACACCGCGATCATATTCAATCCTGTCGATCTCGCCGAGAACCTCAACAAGCAGGGCGCCTTTGTTCCCGGCGTGAAGCCGGGCGCGAGGACAGCGGAGTACATCGACTACGTTCTTACGCGAATCACCCTGCCGGGGTCGCTGTTCCTGGCGGCGATCGCGCTCGTGCCCTTCCTGATCTTTGCGTGGTTCGACATTCGGCTCTTCTTCTTCGGCGGCACAGCGCTGCTGATCGTAGTGGGCGTGGCGCTGGATACGGTTCAGCAGATGCAGCAGCACTTGTTGCTGCGCCACTACGAGGGCTTCATGAAGAAGGGTCGCGTGAAGTACCGCGGTCGGCAGAGGTACATGTGATTGGCCTCCGAGGCAGTACGCGCACTCGTGCCGGCGCAGGATGAACATCGTGACCTTGGGACCTCCTGGCGTTGGAAAGGGAACCCAGGGCGACCGCCTGGCCGAGCGGTGCGGGATCCCGAAGTACGCGACCGGAGATATGCTGCGGGAGGCGGTGCGCAACGACACCCCGCTAGGGCGTCAAGCCAGGCGGTACATGGACGGAGGCGAGCTGGTTCCTGACGGTGTCGTCCTCGGTTTGGTGCGCGATGCACTGAGCTCGCCGTCAGCCAAGCACGGCTTCATTCTCGACGGGTTCCCGCGCACCGTCGTCCAGGCCGATGGCCTCCAGGCGCTGCTAGCCGAGAACGGCATCGAACTGGATGCGGTGGTCCACTTCGATGCCCCCGAGGAAGAGTTGATACGGCGCGTCGCAGGACGCCGCGTCTGCACTGCCTGCGGCGCGGTCTACAATGTGAATCTGGACGCGTCAGCCGCTGGCGAGCTGTGTGAGCGTTGTGGTGGCCGGCTGGAGACACGCCAAGACGACAAAGCGGAGACCGTACGCAACCGGCTGCGTGTCTACCGTGAGAGCACGGCACCGCTGCTGCAGTGGTATGCAAAGAGCCCAATCCCATTTCATGAGTTGGAAGCGGTCGGGTCGGTGGATGAAATATTCAGCAGACTCCTTACCCTCGTTGACTGCTCGTGATCACGCTGAAGAGGGATGAGGAAATCGAGTTGATCGCGCGTGCCTGCGAGATTGTCGCGGACGTTCTCGATCAGATAGGTGGGCTCGTTCGACCTGGCGTGGCCACCGCGGATCTGGATGAGTGGGCGCAATCCCGCATCTGCGCTCACGATGGGGCGAGGCCCGCGTTCAAGGGACTCTATGGCTTCCCGGCCACACTCTGCACCAGCATCAATCACGAGGTCGTCCACGGCATACCCTCGCGCGATCGCGTGCTGAGGGAAGGCGACATCGTCAGTGTGGACGTTGGCGTCTGCTACGAAGGCTACTATGGCGACGGCGCTGTGACGTTCTGCGTAGGGGATATTGGCCCTGAGGTGCGCCGACTTCTTGACGTGACCAGACACGCACTGGAAGAAGGGGTGAAGGCGGCGCAACCTGGAGGACACATCGGGGACATCAGTGCAGCGATCGAGAGCATCGGGCTGGAAGCTGGATACGGTGTGCCCAGGGAGCTAACCGGTCACGGGATCGGCAGCCGACCGCATGAGGAGCCTCAGGTTCCCAACTATGGGCGGCGAGGACAGGGCCTGCGCCTGCAGCCGGGTCTCGTGCTCGCCATCGAGCCCATGTTCAACCTGGGACGTCGGGAGATCGAGACGCTCGGCGATGAGTGGACGGTGGTGACGGCTGACGGAAAGGTTTCGGCTCATTTCGAGCACACCGTTGCCGTAACTAATGAGGGCCCACGGGTCCTCACGGTAGTGCCGTCGAAAGCAGGCTGAGGAGAGGACGGCTCAGTGGCGAAGGAAGAGTCGATCCAAATGACGGGAACAGTGGTTGAGGCGCTGCCCAACGCGATGTTCCGGGTGGAGCTGGAAAACGGTCACGAGATCACGGCGCATATCTCGGGCAAGATCCGAATGCACTACATCCGGATCCTCCCGGGGGACAAGGTGCAGGTGGAGCTGTCGCCTTACGACTTGACGCGAGGCCGGATCACGTACCGGTACAAGTGAGCGCAAACATGCGTTCCGGGCGCAGCGACGGCGCCAGTGGCTGCAGGCAGGGGGCAGCGGCATTGATAATCGGGCGCGGGTGGATAACTTTCAAAGCTAGTCCTGAAAAACTGGAGAATCCCCTAAGTGAAGGTACGGTCGAGCGTTAAGCGTATTTGCGAGAATTGCAAGCTGATCCGGCGACGTGGCGTTGTCCGGGTCATCTGCAAACGTAACCCCAAGCACAAGCAGCGGCAGGGTTAGAAGCGATGGTGCGTATCGCCGGAGTTGATTTGCCGAGTAACAAACGCGTCGAGGTGGCTCTCACCTACCTGCACGGGATCGGCCTCTCGAGCGCCCGCAAGATCCTCGCCGAGACGGGGGTGCATCCTGACACGCGGATGCACGCGCTCTCGGATGAGGACGTCAGCAAAGTCCGCCGGGTGATCGAGAACAAGTTCAAGGTCGAGGGAGCACTGCGGACGGAAACGTCGATGAACATCAAGCGTCTGATGGACATCGGCAGCTACCGGGGGCTGCGTCATCGGCGTGGCCTTCCGGTGAGAGGCCAGCGAACGCACACCAATGCCCGAACCCGAAAGGGTCCGCGGCGGACGGTAGCGGGCAGGAAGAAGCCGCCGCGCAAGTAGCGACAATCATGAGGCAGAGTTCACGGAATTGGGCTTGAGCGAATAGGGATATGCCGCCGAAGAAGAGAGGGAGCGGGCCAAAGAAGAAGAAGGACGTGGGTGTTGAGGGTATAGCCTACATCAAGGCGACCTTCAACAACACGATCGTGACGATCACCGACATGGAAGGCAATACGGTGGTTTGGGGCAGCCCCGGCAAGTCTGGCTTCAAAGGCTCGAAGAAGTCAACCCCGTTTGCCGCCACGGTGGCCGCCGAACAGGCGGCGAGAGAGGCGCTGAGCTTGGGGATGAAGCGCGTTCACGTACGCGTCCAGGGGCCGGGCTCGGGCCGGGAATCGGCGATCCAGGCCCTGCAATCGTCCGGCCTGCAGATCCGCTCGATCCGGGACGTGACGCCGATTCCCCACAACGGCTGCCGACCGCCGAAGAAACGGCGGGTGTAGGTTCAGGCGACGTGATGTACCGTGGAAGGTAGCTGGAAGAGTCGAGTGATATGGCAAGATATACGGGACCCGTTTGCAGGCTCTGCCGTCGTGAAGGGCAGAAGCTCTTCCTTAAGGGGAAGCGTTGCTCGACCGAGAAATGCGCGATTGAGCGGCGGAACTACCCGCCGGGTCAGCATGGCCTGGCGCGGGCACGTCGGCGTCGTCTCTCGGACTACGCTGTACAGCTGCGTGAGAAGCAGAAGGTCCGGCGCATCTATGGCCTTCATGAGACCCAGTTCCGGAATGTGTTTAGGCAGGCGGCCCGTGAAGAAGGGATAACAGGAGACAACCTGATCGTTGCCCTTGAGACGCGGCTGGACAACGTGGTCTACCGGCTCGCTTTCGCGCCGTCGCGCAAGGCGGCGCGCCAGCTGGTGAGGCACCGTCACATACTCGTGGATGGCCGCACGGTGGATATCCCGAGCTATCGCGTGAAGCCGGGTGTCGAGATCTCTGTCAAGCCGTCGAGCCGCGAGCTGCCGGTGATCGAGGAGGCGGTGGAAGCGCGCAGAGGTGATGGACTATTGAGCTGGCTGACCGCCGATTACAAGCGGATGAGCGGGAAGATGCTGGAGAAACCGAGTCGCGCCGATATTCCGCTAGCAGTCCAGGAGCAGTTGATCGTCGAGCTGTATTCGAAATAGAAGAGAGCAGGGATGGATCGGCGGCACCCGCTGCTTGATGGAGTGGGCGCGGCGGCCGAGGATGGCCACGATCAGAGGGAGGCCCGCACAGTGCAGATAGACTTTCGCGGTTGGGTTCTACCGGAACGGGTCGAGATTCTGGAGTCGTCCGAGGACGGGCGACGGGCGCAGTTTGTGGTCCAGCCGTTGGAGCGCGGATACGGGCAGACGCTGGGCAACGCGACGCGGAGGATCCTCCTCTCGTCTCTGCCTGGCTGGGCCGTCTGGGCTTTCCGTGCGAGCGGCGTGGTCCACGAGCACCAGACGATTGGCGGAGTAGTCGAGGATGTGCACCAGATCATCCAGCAGCTGAAGGGCTTGGTTCTGCGTGTCGTTGGGGGTGAGGATGAGGCGAAGCTCGAGCTGGTGGTCCGTGAGCCGGGCCTGGTCACGGCGCGGCATATCACGGCGAACCCGAAGGTCGAGATCATCAACCGAGATCATCCGCTTTTCACACTGCAGGAGGAGCTGCCGGAGGACAAGCCGCTGCGCACGGAGCTGTGGATCGATCGGGGTCGTGGATTCGTGTTGGCCGATCAGCATACGAGGCGCAAGGACGACCCGGTGGACCTCATCCTTATTGATTCCATTTACAGTCCTGTGTTGCGGGCCAACTTCACGGTCGAGGAGACCCGAGTGGGCCAGCGGACCGACTTTGACCGACTGATGCTGTCGGTGGAGACGAACGGGGCGATGCAGCCGGAGGAAGCGGTGGCCTACGCAGCCGAGCTGATGGCCAAGCACCTCGAGTATCTGCGCCGGTTCGGCTTGGGCAACGGCGACATGGCGGCACCGGAGATGCAGCTGGTGCCGGTGAGTGAGAAGATCAGGGACCTGGTGAACCGGCCGCTGGAGGAGTTCGATATCTCGGTGCGCTCGAGACACACACTTGAGAAGGGTAACGTTCGCACGCTAGGCGACATCGCTCGCCGGACCGAGGAGGAGATCCTGCAGATCGAGAATTTCGGCAGGAAATCGCTGCGGGAGGTGGAGGACCTTCTATCCACGCACGGTCTGCACTTCGGAATGAAGTTCCAGGAGGGCGAGAACGGCGAGCTCTTCCTCTTGCGCGAAAGTGCGGACGGCGAGGAAGAGTAAGAAGAATTCAAGGGACCAGGTCGTGAGGCACAGAAGAAAAGGTCGGGAGCTGAGCCGGACAGCGAGCCACAGGAAGGCTATGCTGTCCAACATGGCCACAAGTCTGTTCCGTCACGAGCGTATCAAGACCACGACGGCGAAGGCGAAAGAGCTGCGTCCGTTCGCAGAACGTCTGATCACCTTGGCCCGGCGTGGGGACCTTCACGCACGGCGACAAGCCGCGCGTACGATCCACGACAGGGAGGCGCTCAAGAAGCTGTTTGACACCCTAGGCCCGCGCTACGCGAACCGTGACGGGGGCTATATGCGCATCCTGAAGATTGGCCGACGCAAGGGCGATGGCGCCGAGATTGCCCTGGTGCAGCTGCTCGAGGAGTAACCTGCTTCGTGTGAGGTAAGGCACATGAGGAACGTGCTCGGGAAGTTGACGACCAGCACCGGGCCGTGGATGGCGGTGGCTGTTATCCTGGTTGCCGGTTTCATGTACTGGCTCTACGCGGCTTCATCGACGATTGGCCCGGGAACGACCCCTGCCGACACGGTGGTTGAAGCTCTCCCGCGTGTCGCCGACACGACGTTCGTCAAGGACCCGACCGAGTTCTCACGAGAGCGCGTCCTGCTGTCGCCGGTGAGCGTGGCGGAGCAGATCGGTCGAGCGGCCTTGACGGTGGATCTGCCTGGACTGGCGGGCTATCCGTTGATTCTTGAACGGACGGTCGTGGAGCAGGGGATCACGTTCGTGAGTGGAGACAATCTGGCGATCGCAGGCCAGGTGTACGCCCTCAACGATTCGCTCCTGGATGTCTACGCACAGCGTGGCTTCTTCGAGCTCGAACATCGGGCGAAACTGGCGGGGCACTCGACCTTCTTCCTGGTCGACTCCCTCGACTTCGTGTTCCCTGGCTAGGAGATTAGTGAGGGCTGGCCGGGGATAGCGGCGGCCGGTCCGTAGGAGATACGAGGAGTCTATGGCGCGAGTGTGCTACTCGTGTGGCAAGAGCCCGGCGGTGGGCAACAACGTTAGCCACGCGAACAACAAAACGAAGCGACGCTGGGTCCCGAACTTACAGCGCGTGAGGATCGTTGAGGGCGGTTCGGTGAAGCGAGTTCGGGTGTGCAGCAGCTGTATCAAGGCCGGGAGGATCGTGAAAGCGCCGTGAAGCGAGCAATGAGTCTCGCCTCTCCCCTATCCTGACGTCGCTCCCACGAACAAGTCCATCGGCAATCAGAAACGGCCGAGTTGGCCACGTTCTGCGTGCGCCATGTCGGCCGTTCTCTCTGCTAATCGGGTTGCGACCGCGGCTTTTCAACTGCGCTGGGCGACGTACCGGCGGCTAGACGTCCACTTTCGTGATATTCGTCTGCGCCTTAGCCGCCACGAAGCCTGGCGGCTGCTCGAGCGGAAGAGCCTGCACGATGGCGTAGATCTCTTCCTTCCCCCACTCGGTATCGACCAGGTGCGTGGGGAATTCCTCCTTAAAGGAAAGCTCGACCTCCGCCTGCGACGGAATGAAATAGTGCCGCTTGATATGGGCATCCGGCTCGCCGAAACCGACTGACTTTGGCACGGGGGACAGCACGTCGTCCTTGACTGGATCCTGCTCTCTGAACTCGATCTGGAACAACCAGCGGTGACCGACCTCCTTGGGTTCGAAGCGCAACTTCGCGTCCAACTGGAAGACAACAAACTTGCCAGAGATCTCGTGGTCGAGGTTCGCGGTGACAAAGCTAGCCATCCGTCAGGCTCCTTTCCTGAGCGCACGAGCGCAGTTCGCCACCCAGCGCGGTGGTCTTGATCGTGACGATGGAATATGTGGCGATCCCCCAGGCCCGGCAATAAGCCGCGGCGTTGCCTGCCCCGGCGCGTCGCTCCCTACGCGGGTTCACGTCGCCTCGGCGCCGGTTCCCTATCTGACGAAACGGCTTGACATTGCGAGCCGGGCCAGTTGCTGGGCCAGGCGAAGCTGCGCATATTGAGCGGCTAATCATCCGGGCTGTTGGGGTGGGGCAGGTGGGCGGGCGGCGGCGGAGCGCGGCTGGATCGATGAGGAGCGCGTCCTCAGGGAGACGGCGCTCTCGATCCGGCGCGCTGGCGCCGACCTGATCATCACGTACTACGCCGGCCAGCTGGCGCGAATGCTCGGAGGGCAGTCGTCTTGGCAGACCAGGCTCAATCGCTAGTCCGCAAAATCGAAACCCGGCAAGCCGCTATTGGCGTAGTCGGTCTGGGTTACGTGGGTCTGCCCCTGGCGGTGGAGTTCGCCGATGCAGGCCTTTCCGTACTCGGTTTCGAGGTCTCCACCGAGAAGGCTGAGGCCGTGAATCGAGGAGATTCCTACGTCGGAGATGTGCCCAGCGACCGGCTGGCGAGGGTGGTGGGCGCGGGTCGCCTAAGCGCAACACTCGGCTACGAACGGCTCGGAGAAGTCGACGGGCTGTGTGTCTGCGTCCCGACCCCGCTCAACAAAACGGGCGACCCGGATGTCTCCTACATCATCTCGGTCACGGAGTCGATCCGGGAGACGATCCGCCCGGGCCAGCTGATCGTGCTGGAGTCGACGACGTATCCCGGCACCACGCGCGAGTTACTACTCCCAGCGCTGACGCAGGGTGGGCGTCTCACGGTGGGAAGGGACTTCTTCCTGGCCTTCAGTCCCGAGCGTGTGGACCCGGGTAATCAGGTCTGGACGATCCGTAACACGCCTAAGGTCGTGGGCGGCATCACCCCAGCCTGCACCGAGGTCGCCCGGGCACTCTATGCGACGATCGTCGAGCAGGTGGTCGTGGTTTCGAGTACGGAGGCAGCAGAGCTGACCAAGCTGCTGGAGAACACATTCCGGTCGGTCAACATCGCGCTCGCGAACGAGATGGCGATCGTGTGTGACAAGCTGGGAGTCGACGTTTGGGAGGTCATAGCGGCGGCGTCCAGCAAACCCTTCGGATTCATGAAGTTCACGCCTGGCCCGGGTCTGGGCGGGCACTGCATCCCGGTAGATCCGCACTACCTATCCTGGAAGATGAAGACGCTGGACTACAAGACGCGTCTGGTGGAGTTGGCCAGCGAGATCAATGCTGAGATGCCTCGGTATGTGGCGGAGAAGGCGGCGAACCTTCTGAATCAGGATGGAAAGCCGGTGAAGGGCTCGCGAGTCCTGGTTGTTGGCGCTGCGTACAAGCGGGACACGGACGACACGCGAGAATCTCCGGCGCTGGACATCATACGCCTGCTCGCCGAGAAGGGGGCAGACGTAAGCTACCACGACCCTCTGGTGCCTTCGCTTCGCCATGAGGGCCAGGAACTGGCATCGGTACCTTTGGACGATCAGCGGCTGTCCGCTGTAGACGTCGTGGTGATCGTCACGGACCACAGCGAAGTTGATTACGATCTCATCGGTCGGTCAGGACGGCCGGTACTGGACACGCGAAACGTGCTGCGTCGTGAAGCGCCGGAGACGGCTACGGCGACGGCGAGCGACTGAGGCTGGAAATGACGAAGCGCGCATTGATAACAGGGATCACTGGCCAGGACGGATCGTACCTGGCGGACTTGCTTCTTGAGAAGGGGTATGAGGTTTTCGGCCTGGTCCGCCGCTCCTCGACGCTCAACTTCCAGCGGATCGAACACATCCAGGATCGGCTAACGATCCTGTCAGGCGACCTGCTCGACCAGAACTCGCTGCTTACAGCGCTGACGGAAGCGGAGCCGGACGAGGTTTACAACTTGGCGGCCCAGTCGTTCGTTCCGACGTCGTGGGAGCAGCCCGTGCTGACGGGTGAGGCGACGGCGCTGGGTGTGATGCGGATGCTGGAGGCGTTACGTCGTGTCAGACCCCAGGCCCGCTTCTATCAGGCATCGAGTTCGGAGATGTTCGGCAAGGTGCAGGCGAGCCCCCAGTCTGAGGACACGCCGTTCTACCCCCGATCACCGTACGGCGTTGCGAAGGTCTACGGTCACTGGATCACCGTCAACTACCGTGAGAGCTACGACCTGTTCGCGGTCAGCGGCATCCTCTTCAACCATGAGTCGCCACGCCGCGGGCTTGAGTTTGTGACGCGCAAGGTCACCTATGCTGCCGCCCAGATCAAGCGGGGCCTGGCTAAACAGTTGCGCCTGGGCAACTTGGACGCCAGGCGGGATTGGGGGTTTGCCGGCGATTACGTACGCGCGATGTGGCTCATGTTGCAGCAAGATGAGCCGGGCGACTACGTCATCGGCACAGGAGTCGAGCACAGCGTCAGGGATCTGGTGAAACTGACGTTCGGCTGCCTGGACCTCGATTGGCAAGAATACGTCGTGCATGATGATCGGTTGCTGCGACCGGCGGAGGTGGAACACCTGGTGGCCGACCCCTCCAAGGCGAGGCGAGTCCTGGGCTGGGAGCCGACCGTCGACTTTGAAGGCCTCGTCCGCATGATGGTGGACGCCGACATCGAGCTGCTCCGTCACCGTCAGCTCGAGTAGGAGAGTCTGTGGCGGAGAGCCTGGTCACCGGCGCGGACGGGTTCGTTGGACAGCACCTGATAGCTGAGCTGCTGCGGCGCGGTGATCGCGTAGTCGGCGCTGTGCTCAAGATCCCGCCGGGGCTCACCACCCTCCCTGCCTGCGATGCGGCCCGCGTGCGCTGGGTGGAGGTGGATCTCAGGCAGTCGCAGACAGTCCGCGAGCTGGTTCGCACTCATCCGGTTCAGCGAATCTTCCATCTTGCCGCGCTATCCTCCGTCAGGGAATCGCTCAGCGATCCGGTCTCTCCGCTGCTGATCAACGCGGTGGGAACGCTGTATCTTCTCGAGGAGCTGGAGAGGCTGCGGGGCGAGACCGGCTATGACCCGACGGTGCTGATCTCGGGCTCCGCTGAGGTGTACGGCTCCGCAGCGATACGCTATCGCCCTCTCACCGAAGACTGCCCGCTGGAGCCGCTCAGCTCGTATGCCGTCTCCAAGGTGGCACAGGAGATGCTCGGCCTGCTGTTCAGCCGCACGGCGGGACTCTCGGTGGTCGTCACGCGGAGTTTCAACCACACAGGCCCTGGCCAGCGCCCAACCTTCGTGGCTGCCCAGCTTGCTGGCCGGATTCAGGAGATACGTGCAAGCGGCGGCAAAGGGGTGGTCAAGGTTGGGAATCCGACGGTCCGCCGGGACTTCACCGACGTCCGTGACGTGGTGCGCGCGTATCTCGCCCTGAGCGAGCGGGGAGAGGCGGGTCAGGTCTACAACGTCTGCTCGGGCCGCTGCTATGCGATCAGCGAGCTGCTCGAGATCCTCGTGGGAATGACGGGTGTGCATGTGGAGGTGCAAAGAGACCCGGACTGGGCGCGGCGCGTCGACGTCCCCGAGATGGTCGGCAGCTACTCTCGGCTCAGCGAGACCACAGGTTGGTCGCCGACCATCGACATTCGCCAGTCCCTGGGCGACCTGCTGGCAGGGCAGGAGCCCGGCTAGCCATGGCAGCGCCAGCGCGACGTGGGCTGGGATGGATGGAGCCCGCGTTAGACGTCATCGAAAGGCGCTACTTCCAGCCCGAAAGCAGCAGGCAGAACTGGAGCGCTCGGGATTGGGCACGGGCGACTGGCGGCGCACTGGCAGAGCGGCTGGGCCCCGCGCTGAGTGAGGCGGTGGCCGCCTGCAACGTGGAGCTGCCGAAGGGCTGCTGGGCCCTGCTGGTAGCTGCGCGGCTGGAGAATGAACGCCGACTGGCATCGCATCGACGGGCGCTCGGCGAGCTGGCCCCGGCGCTGGAGGCGCGTGGGATCGCAACGGTGCTGTTCAAGGGGCTGGCGCTGGAACGGCATTACCCTGCGGCCGGCGTTCGTGAAGCGGACGACGTCGATCTGCTTGTGACCCACGAGGACCTGGCCGCTGTGGAGGCGTCTCTGCGCGAATTGGGCTACCGCCGCTGGGCCGGAGGCGGGCGGCCGTCTTCCCGCTACGCGCTGGCCTACGCGCGGGAGGTCGGGAATGCGGAAGAGGTTCAGCTGGATCTGCACCCGTCGTGGCACGAGGTGAGCCTGACCAGCGACGGCGAGCGTGTCCGGCTTGGCGACACCAGCGAGCGGGTCCTGCACATCGAACTGGACGGGATGAAGTGGAGTGTGCTGCCGCCGAGAGTCGAGCTCTACCTCGCTGCCGCCCACGCGGTGTTGCACAGCTTGCGCACGCTCTCTGTATATCTCGACCTGGCGGTTCTGCTGTGTACAGCTGGACCCGATGCACTGGATTATTCCTGGGCCCTGGCGCGAGTTACGGGGCGCCAGCGACACCTCAGGCATGCCGTCAGCACGGCCGCCGATCTATTCCGGCTGCCGGTGGATAGGGAGTACACGAGTCTGCCGCGGCGTCTTGGGGTTCCGGCGGCCGTTCGGGTGGGCTACCTGGGATTCGGACGTCGCTTCCTTCCGAGTTCTCTGGTCATGGAGTTGCTGTTGCGACGCGGCTTGCGGAAGAAGGTCACGTTTGCACGTTGGGTCCTTGGTCACAAGCCGCGGGAGGCTGAGGTGGCGGACGTCACAGGCGGGCAGCCTAAACGCTTGGCACGCATGCTGCGCGGACTCCGCTGGCTGAAGGGCACGTTGCTGCGCTATCAGGTTCCGGGTTCGCTGCTGTTGCGGCCGTGATCGTCTGTCGGGTATTATAGGTAGCCCTTCCGGACCGCCTCCGTGGCTTTGTAGACCAGACCGTTGAAAGATCCAATATGCGCGTCGGAGTCATAGGTACCGGGTACGTCGGCCTCGTCGCGGGTGCTTGCTTTGCCGAGACCGGCAACGATGTCATCTGCGGCGATGTCGATGCGAAGAAGATCGAGGGGCTCAATCAGGGCAAGATCCCGATCTACGAGCCGGGACTGGAACCGCTCGTGCAAGAGAACCTCGCTGACGGCCGGCTACGTTTCACGACTGACATCCCCCAGGTCACGAGGGAGTCAGATATCATCTTCATTGCCGTTGGCACCCCGCCTGACGAGGATGGCTCAGCCGATCTCCGGCACGTTCTCGATGTCGCTGCGGTCATCGGCGACAGCATGAACGGCGAGAAGATCGTGGTGACCAAGAGCACAGTACCCGTGGGCACGGCGGCCCAGGTCCGTGAGACGATCGAGAGCCGGACGAAGCATCCGCTCCACGTCTGCTCCAACCCGGAGTTCCTCAAAGAAGGAGCAGCGCTGGACGACTTCATGAGGCCCGACCGCGTTGTGCTGGGCGTAGAATCCCCCAAAGCTCGGCAGGCGCTCGAGCAGCTGTACAGACCGTTTGTGCGTACAGGTAACCCCATCATGTTCATGGACATCGCCAGCGCCGAGCTGACCAAGTACGTGGCGAACGCCATGCTGGCGACGCGGATCAGCTTGATGAACGAGGTCGCCCGGTTGTGTGATCTCACCGGGGCGGATGTCGCCTTGGTGCGGCGCGGGGTGGGCTCGGATGAACGTATTGGGGCGAAGTTCCTGTTCCCGGGGCCAGGGTACGGCGGCTCGTGCTTTCCCAAGGACGTGAAGGCCTTGATGCGAACGGCGCAGCAGTATGGCTACGACTTCAAGATCCTCAAGGCCGTAGATGAGGTGAACGAGGCGCAGAAGCGGGTCTTCCTCGATAAGGTGGAGAGGCACTTCGGCCCGGATCTCAGCGGCCGGACCATCGCCGTCTGGGGATTGGCGTTCAAGCCTGGAACAGACGACATGAGGGAGTCGCCGTCGATCGTGTTGATCGAGGGGCTGCTGGCACGGGGCGCGGAGGTTCGCGGGCACGATCCAGCGGCGCTGGACTCGGCTCGCCGGATCTTTGGCGACAGCATCATCTATTGCGAGCGGGACTACGACGCTACCAACGGCGCGGACGCGCTTCTGGTCATGACCGATTGGCTGGAGTACCGCAATCCTGATTTCCAGCGGATGAAGGGGTTGATGAAGACGCCGGTCGTCTTCGACGCTAGGAACCTGTACGAGCCAGCGAGGATGAGGGAACTGGGGTTCAGCTACTATCCACTGGGACGCGAGGCCGTGCCGTGAGGATCCTGGTTACGGGAGTCGCCGGCTTTCTGGGCTCCCACTTGGCTGAGCGTTTGCTAGTGGAAGGGCACGAGGTGGTTGGGCTGGACAACTTCATCACCGGCTCACCCGATAACATCAGTCACCTACTGGGGAACAAGCGCTTCACATTCTACCGGTACGATGTGACCGAGTTCATCTACGTCGCTGGCGACCTCCACGGCGTGCTGCACTTCGCGTCACCCGCCAGCCCTATTGACTATCTGCAGCTGCCCATTCAGACCCTGAAGGTCGGTTCCCTGGGGACCCACAAGGCTTTGGGGCTGGCGAAGGCGAAGGGTGCGCGTTTCCTGCTCGCCTCGACGTCCGAGGTCTACGGCGATCCGGCTGTGCATCCTCAACCCGAGTCGTATTGGGGTAACGTCAACCCGGTGGGCCCGCGGGGGGTGTACGACGAGGCGAAGAGGTTCGCGGAAGCGCTGACGATGGCATACCACCGTTACCACGGCGTAGACACCCGCATCGCACGCATCTTCAACACGTACGGCCCCCGCATGCGTCGTGACGACGGTCGCGTCGTATCCAATTTCATCGTGCAGTCATTGCAGAGGAATCCGCTGACGATCTATGGCGACGGCTCGCAGACACGCTCGTTCTGCTATGTTGATGACCTGATAGAGGGGATCTATCGACTGTTTACTTCCAACCGCGTCGAGCCGTTGAACCTTGGTAACCCGTCCGAGCACACGATCAGCGAGCTCGCCGAGCTGGTGCTGGAGCTGACCGGCAGTACGGCCGGTGTCGAATATCAGCCACTTCCCCAGGATGACCCCAAGGTCCGCCAGCCAGACATCAGCCTGGCACGTCAGTTGCTCGGCTGGGAACCCCAGCTGGACCTGCGAGAGGGCCTGAAGGCTACGATCGAGTACTTCAGCGGTGTCCTGGAGAGGGATGCCTTCCGTGGAGAAGGGCAGGGGACAGCGTGAAGCTTTCCGTGCTCATCCCGGTCTACAACGAGCACGAGACGATCGAGGAGGTCATTCGGCGCGTGCGGACTGTACCGCTCGATACCGAGATCGTCGTGGTGGACGATGGCTCGGTAGACGGCACGCGTGACGTGCTCCAGCGACTCTTGGAAGCCACTGAGATCGACCACCTCGTCCTGCAGCCGGAGAACCGGGGTAAGGGCGCGGCGATCCGCGAGGCTGTGGCCAAGGCGACAGGCGAAGCGGCGATCATCCAGGACGCGGACCTGGAGTATGATCCCGCGGAGTTCGCCAGGCTGCTGGAGCCCATCGAGCAGGGCAAGGCGGATGCCGTGTACGGGTCGCGTTTCGCGGGTCAGGGGCCGCATCGGGTGCTCTACTTCTGGCATTATGTGGGCAACAAGCTACTGACCCTGCTGTCGAACATGGTGACCAACCTCAATCTCACGGACATGGAGACCTGCTATAAGATGTTTCGCCGGCCCGTGTTGGAGAGCATCGAGATCGAGGAAAGCCGCTTCGGTATTGAGCCGGAGATCACGGCCAAGCTGGCACTCGGAGGTTGGCGCATCTATGAGGTTGGGATCTCGTATAGCGGCCGGACCTACGCGGAGGGGAAGAAGATCAACTGGAAGGACGGCATCTCTGCGCTTCGCTGCATCCTGAAATACGGACTCTGGCGGCGAATCTTCCGGCGGAGACGGCGCGCCGACTCGCTTGCCGAGAGGGCGGAGAGCGCCTAGGTTCTTCTCGTGATGAATACGGACCAGCTCATCGCCAAGGGGAAGGAATGCCTGGCGCAGAACGACTATCTCGGAGCCATCTCGGCCCTGAGAGAGGCAACCGAACGAGAGCCAGGCTACGCGGACGTGCGCCACCTGTTGGGCCTGGCGCTCGGCTTGGCGGGCCAGCCGGAAGCGGCGCTCGAGGAATTCGACCGCGCCTTGGCCCTCAACCCCTCGTACGTGGAAGCTCACCTCAACCGGGCGATCACGCTCAATGATCTGAGTCGTTACGAAGAGGCGCGCGAAGCATTCAGACAGGCGTGGGATTGCGACCACTCCGCCGGCCGGCCGTTCTCCCGCTCGGTATCCGCGCGTCTGGCGAACATGCACATGGAGCTCGGTGACCTCTATGCCGACCTCGGCTCCTATATGCTGGCTGTGGAGCAGTATCAGAGCGCCGTCAATCTGAGGCCGGATTTCCTGGATATCCGCACGAAGTTGGCTCGCTCCTACATGGAACGTGGCCAGCTGCAGAAAGCGAAGGAAGAGCTGAGCAACGTGCTGGCCGAGAACCCCGAGTATGTAGAAGCTCGGGTCGCGCTCGGCCTGGTGCATTACCGATCCGGTGAGTACGACTCCGCGGCCGCAGAATGGCGAGCCTGCCTGCGGCAGGTTCCCGACCACCCCAAGGCCCGAGCCTTCCTCAACATGCCTCGCAAGCAGCCGGCCGGCGAGGAGGGGCGCGGCTGAGACCCCCAACCCGGCTCATCGTCGTTGGCGTTCTGACCGCTGCGGCCGTCGCATGCCAGGGCGACGAACGCGATCATCTTGCCTGGGGCGATCGCTTGCTGGGAGCGGGACGCGAAGAGGCCGCGATCGCCGAGTACCAATTGGCCCTGCGCCAGCGCGGCGAGCAAGCGGATGTCTTGTCGAGGCTCGCCCACGGCTACGCATACCTCGACCGCCTGGACGAGACCAGTCAGTACTACTCACGGCTACTTGCTGTCGACTCGTCCTTCGCGGACCAGGCGGTGGCCGACTACCTGGCGATGGCGAAACGAGCGCTGGAGCGGGGCGACCGGGCGCGGATGGCGCGTGCGCTGGAGCAGCTCGAGGCCGTTCGGCCGGGCATCGTTCCCGACGAACTCACGCTGCCCTTCGCTCGCTACTACTATGAGCTGAGTGAGTATATGAGCGCCCTGCCGCTCTATCTCTCGGTGCTGGCGACGGAGTCGGACAGCATCGAGCCTCAGGTGCGCTATGAGATCGCGCGCGTCTACTACGAGCTGGGTGAGTGCGGCCAGGCCCTGGCCCACTATCGAGAGTTCCTCATGCAGCGCCAGGGCGGCGAGCTGAGAGCGGACGCCCGTTGGCACGCCGGTCAGTGCGCCTACCAGCTGGCGCAGAGGGATCGTTTGGCAAGTCGGCCTGCCGAGGCGCTTGCGCGATTCGAGTTGGTGATCGAGCTCGGGTCGCCCCAGGCACTGCTCGATGATGCCTGGTTCGAGAAAGGAGAGATCCTCTTCGGCCTCGGCGAGTTCGACGAGGCAATGAGGGCGTATCAGATGGTCTTGGACTTGAATCCCAGCCGTACCGGACGTCGCGTGCGGCTGGCCGAGGATCGCATTCGCACCATCCGTTATCGGACTACGGAGGAGGAAGCTCGATGAGTCAAGCGAGCCGGAAGCTGGCGCTGCTGGCGCTGCTACTGGCTCTGGTGGGTTGCCCGAAAGGGCTGCCGCAGGATGCGTCGCCCGATCGCCTCTACAGCATCGGTCGGGAGCGATTCGACAAGCGCGATTGGGACGAAGCCATCGAGGCACTCCAGCGTTTCCTCTATCAGGATCCAGGGCATCGCATGGCGGACAGCGCTCAGTACCTGATCGGTGAGGCCTATTTCAACAAGAAACAGTACCTCATGGCGGCAACTGAGTTTCTGCGCCTGGCGCAGAATCGCCCAGCGGGGCCCCTCGCCGACGACTCGCGTTACCGGGCCTGTGAATCCTACTACAACCTTTCGCCTCGTCCGGAGCTCGATCAGGAATACACTGACGAGGCGATCGGTCAGTGCCGTTCCGTCGTGTTGCTCTACCCGGGTAGCCCGTACGCAAGCGAGGCTACTCAGCGCGTAAGGGAACTAACCGACAAGCTGGCGAGTAAGTACTACCTCAACGCTCTGTTCTACTACAAGCGACACGCCTACGACTCGGCGATCGTCTACTTGGAGTACGTGCTTGAAACCTACGAGGGCGCTGCCGTTGAGCCCGAGGCGCTTCTGACGCTCTATGAGACGTACAGGGAGCTCGGATACTCGCGGGAGGCCGAGCAAACGCGGGCGCGGTTGCTGCGGGAATACCCCGACTCTCCCGAGGCGCGAAAGCTGGAGAAGAGCTCGCCGGGAGATGCCGGCTAGAGTCGGTGGAGCAACGGCAGGTCGAAAGGTGTTGGCGGTTTGATGAGGCTGGGTGTCTTCGGTGGAACGTTCGATCCGCCTCATGTGGGTCATCTGATCGTGGCAGACGATGCAGCGGCGGCGCTCGATCTGCAGCAGGTACTGTTCGTCCCGGCAGGCACGCACCCGTTGAAGGGGAGGAGCGTGGAGGCGCCCGCGTCGTTGCGCCTCGAGATGATCGAGGCGGCCACGGAAGGCTCGCAGCTGTTCGCAGTAGATGGGCGTGAGCTGCGTCGCCCGGGTCCTTCCTACACCGTGGACACGGTTGCGGAGCTGCAGGCGGAGAATCCGGGCGCGGAGCTGTTTCTACTGGTCGGTGCGGACATTCCTGGCGAGATTCATCGCTGGCACCGGGTGGAGGAGCTGGCGCAGCGTGCTCGCCTCGCGGTGATGTCCCGGGCCGAGGCCGGCGTTGCGGTTCAGCCGGCCATAGCGCTGGATTTCCTTACGGTCGAGGTTACGCATGTGGCGATCTCGTCCAGCGAGATCCGGAAGCGAATCAGGTCTGGTCGCCCCTACCGCTATCTGGTACCTGACCCAGTGGGCCGGATCATCGACAAACATTCCTTGTACAGCGGACCCGACATAGTCAGCGAGCGGATCCAGGGATGATTAAGCAGGTAGTCACCAACTTTCTCGGCACGAAATTCGAGCGCGACGTCCGCAAGATCCAGCCGATCGTGGACCAGATCCTTGCCCACGAGGAGCGGCTCTCTGATATCAGCGAGGAGCAGCTCCAAGCGCAGACCGAGAAGTTCCGGGCCGTCATCCGCAAGCGCACGCAGGCGCTGGAAGATGAGATCACTCAGCTCAAGGAGACAAAGAAGCGGACGGAGTCGGCGCTCGAGCGTGAGCGCATGGCGCTGCGTATCGGCCAGCTAGAGAGGGAGCTGCAGGAGACGACCCAGGAACTGCTGGACGAGCTGCTTCCTGAGGCTTACGCCACGGTGCGCGAGGCGTGCCGGCGCCTGCTGGACCGCGAAATCGTTGTCCGCGGTCACACGACGGAGTGGGACATGGTGCCGTATGATGTGCAGCTGATCGGCGGCATCGTGCTGCATCAAGGGAAGATCGCAGAGATGGCGACGGGCGAGGGAAAGACGCTGGTCGCCACACTGCCCCTGTATCTGAATGCGCTTCCGGGACGAGGCGCGCATCTGGTGACGGTGAACGACTACCTGGCGAGGCGCGACTCGGAGTGGATGGGCACCGTGTTCGAGTATCTCGGGCTCACGGTCGGCTGCATTGATGCTACGGAGCCCAGCACTCCAGAGCGGCGCGCCGCCTACGAATGTGACATCGCTTACGGAACGAACAACGAGTTCGGCTTCGACTACCTGCGGGACAACATGGTCCACCGCCTTGAGGATCGCGTGCAACGCGGCCACAACTACGTGATCATCGACGAGGTGGACTCCGTGCTCATCGACGAGGCGCGCACGCCGCTGATCATCAGTGGCCCGGTCGGTCGTGAGGACAACAGGCGCTACGCGGAGTACAATGCCCAGGTTTCCAGCCTCGCACGCAAGCAGGCCCGGATCGTCAGCGGCCTGGTGGCGGAGGCTGAGGAGTTGCTGGAAGGGGCGGAAGGCGAAGACGGCAATCCGGAAGGCCTGTATGAGATGGGCAAGAAGGTGCTTCTGGCTCACCGCGGTATGCCGAAGAACAAGAAGCTGGCCAAGCTGCTGCAGGAACCGGGTGTGCGCAGGATGATGCAGCGCGTCGAGG
>Ga0209635_10000398_pt1 | contig 29130 bp, 27 predicted proteins | sample DeeMarSWOR230_32_FD_187463 | JGI IMG/M metagenome (GOLD analysis project Ga0209635, IMG submission 187463) | Marine sediment microbial communities from White Oak River estuary, North Carolina - WOR-2-30_32 (SPAdes) (version 2) | ecosystem: Environmental > Aquatic > Marine > Intertidal zone >...
TGACATCTCAGCAGCGCAGCTTGAGGTACTGCAGAACGACGTTAGTTCCTTCCCGGAAGTCGAGAACCTTACCCACGTCTCGAAGTTCGAGGCGATGCGGAACGCCATACAGCAGCTTGAGGAGTTCCGCGACGTGTTCACAGACCTCGAGATGAACCCACTGCCCGCCTCAGTCGAGGTTCAGTTACGACCGGAGCACCGTGACCCCACGTCCGTTGCCCGCGTGGCTGAGCTCATCGCGCTTTACCCCTTCGTCGAGGACGTGCGCTACGGGCGCGAGTGGGTCGACAAGATCTACCAGCTGCGTCGACTCGGCGGCGCTGTCGCCGCCATTCTGGGCGTCGCCTTCGCGGTCGTGGCGATCCTGATCATCGGGACGACGGTCCGGATGGCCGTGCTCGCCCGTCGCGAGGAGATCGCCGTCATGCGCCTGGTTGGCGCCACCGACGGCTTCATCAGGCGCCCCTTCCTGCTTGAGGGCTTCATCACCGGCCTGGGCGGTGGCCTGCTCGCGCTGCTGCTCACCTACGCCGCCTTTCTGGTTGTGGACGGCTCGCTCATCAACCTCGAGTGGGTGCCGGCGAGTTGGGTCAGCGGGGGCACCTTGGCAGGCGGGCTTCTGGGCCTGGCAGCCAGCGGGGCTGCCCTCAGACGCCACTTGATCACGTATGGTTAGGCCGATGTCCCCCGGTCTCGGCGCCAAGGCGCTTGCTCTCCTGGCCACGCTGTGCCTCGCCGCACCGCTGTCGGCCCAGGACCCGATTGAGCCCCTCGAGGAGCAAATACGCCTCAGCCGCCAGCGCCTGTCGCAGATACGCGATGAGCAGCGGCGCCTGCGCTCGGAGATGGACGCGCTGTCCGCGCAAGTCCACGACGTGCGGGCCGAGCTGGACAACCTCAACCTGCAGGCGAGGAATCAGGAAGCATTGCTGCGTGAGATGGATCACCAGCTTGCCATCCGCGACCAACAGGCGGCTGCCACTACAGCGGATCTGCTGCGCACGCAGGATGGTCTGGTGGAAAAGAGAGTCCTCTTCGCCCGGCGGGCACGCGATTTGTACAAACGCGGCCCCCTCGGCAACGTGCAGGTGCTGCTGGCGGCTGAGAGCTTCTCAGATCTGATCAACCGCTGGCAGTACCTGTACCTCGTCGCCCTCCACGACAGGTTGCTCGTCCGCCAGATCCAAGACCTGAGAAACTCGCTCGAGTCGCAGTACGACAAGCTGCGCCGTGAGGTCCGGGAGCTGCGGGAAGTCCGCGACGAGAAAGTCCGCGAGATCCAGGACCTGTACCACCTGGAACGACAGCGCACGCGACGCCTGAGAGCTGTTCGCGGCCTGCAGGCCACGACGGAACGCCGATTGGAGGAGCTGGAGCGCGATGAGCACGAACTCACCGGCCTGATCGACCGGCTCGAGCGGGAGCGTGAAGCCGCGGAGGCGCTTGCCGCCACGGCGCCTACCCGGGGGACGCTGACGCCGGCGGAGATGGGGCGACTGGACTGGCCCGTGGAGGGTCGGGTCATCTACGGCTTCGGCCAGCAGCGCAACCGGGACGGCACCGTGATCCTGAGGAACGGAATCGGCATCGCGGCTGCGGAAGGGACATCGGTCAAGGCAGTTGCCGGAGGGACCGTCGTCTTCGCACAGCCATACCTGGGTTACGGCCCGTCCGTGATCCTGAGCCACGGCGGCGGGTACTACTCGGTGTATCTCTACCTCTCAGAGATCCTGGTCGCCCAGGGGTCACGCGTGGCCATGGGCCAGGTCATTGGGCGGGTCGGCGGGGCAGATACACCGGAGGGCGCACACCTCCAGTTCCAGATCCGCAGTAACCGTCAGGCAATCGACCCGCTGCCCTGGCTGCGGAGGCGGCGTGGCTGAGCCCGGCTATCTCGCGGTCGTTGGCCATGACGAGATCCGACTGCGTCTCGCTCGCGCGGCAGAGCTGGGTCGCCTTCCTCAGTCGCTCCTCCTCCACGGTCCCCGGGGAGTCGGCAAGCAGAGACTGGCGCTCTGGACCGCCGCCCTGCTCAACTGCACGGGCGGCTGGCCCCGCCCGTGTGGAGACTGCCGCGCCTGCCGGCTTTCTGGACGACTCGCCCACCCAGACATCCACTGGTTCTTCCCGCTTCCCCGCCCGAAGCGGGCATCCAGCAACGAGCAACTCGAGCAGAAGCTCGAGGATTACCGCGCCGAGGTGCTGGAGGAGCGGCGGGCGAACCGGCTCTACGTCGAGGAGGAGGAGAGCGCCACCGGCATCTACGTGGCCGCGGTGCAAACCATGCGCCGCCACGCCTACAGGGCGCCCGCCATGGGACCAGCCAAGGTGCTCATCATCGGGCGGGCAGAAGCGTTGGTACCGCAGCTGGGGAATCCGGAGGCGGCCAACGCCCTGCTCAAGCTGCTGGAAGAGCCGCCCGCCGATACCACGCTCATCCTCAGCAGCGACGTCCCGGGGGCCCTGCTTCCCACCGTTCGCTCCCGCGTGCAGGGTGTGCGTGTGCATCCCCTGCCGACGCGACAGGTCGCCGAGTTCCTCGCAGCAGAGCTTGAACTGACGGCTGCCCAGGCGCGTCGCCTGGCTGCCGCGAGCGGCGGCTCGATCGGCAAAGCCCTCGAACTCCTGGGCGAGGATCGCGAGAGCGTGCAGGAAACCAGCGTTGCCCTGGTACGCGCGCTCCTCGATGGCAGCGCGGCCGCACGGCTCGCCGCGGCCCACGCCTATCGCTCCTTCGGCGCGCGCGGCGCCTTCGGTCGGGTCCTCGGCGAGACTCGCAGTCTGCTGCGGGACCTGCTCGCCCTCGCAACCGGCGCCGGCGACGCCGCCGCGGACCCAGAGTCCGTGGCCTCGCTTGTAGGGCGCACACCGCCCGGCCCCGAGCGGATCATCGACGCCCTCGCAGCGGTGGATGACGCACGGCAGCTCGCCGATCGCAACGTCAACCCACAGCTGATCGTCGTGAACCTGCTCCGTCAGGCGAACCTTGCACGCAGCATTGCGCCCGCCGGTTCCATGGCCGAGGGAAGGCGCCGCTAGACATGGTGGAGAAGAAGTCGAAACTCAGCCACGTGGACGCCCACGGCAGAGTACGGATGGTCGATGTGGGAGAGAAACACCCGACCCGGCGGACTGCCAGCGCGGAAGGCTGGATCCGCATGCAGCCAGCCACGCTGGCGGCGATCCGCCAGTACACCGTCGAGAAAGGCGATGTCCTCACCGTCGCCCAGATCGCCGGTGTCACCGCCGGCAAGCGGGCCGCTGAATGGATCCCACTTTGCCACCCTCTACAGATCGACCTGATTGATGTATCTTTGACGCTTGAGGAGGACCTTCCTGGCGTGAGGGTCCAGGCCCGGGTCGACGTGACAGGTCGGACCGGTGCCGAAATGGAAGCGCTGGTGGCTGTCAGCGCCGCCTTGCTCACGGTCTACGACATGTGCAAGGCCCTCGACCGGGGAATGGAGATCAGTGCCGTTCGATTGGTCGAAAAGCGCGGCGGCCGAAGTGGAACCTGGCAGCGGCGCGGAACGTAGATAGCAAGAAGCGCCGAGGCGAGGTGCACAGCGCGATGGTGGTTGGGGACGGGGACGCGGTGTGGGCCAAAACTGTAGGATTCCCTACGATCTTTCAGTGCCCGCCTTTGGCCCGGCTGAAGCAGCGCTCGGGCGGTGGTTCCGCGACACAGTTGAGCTTCGAGAGGAAGGCGAGCGTTTCTCGGCCGAGTGAGTCCCACGCGGAAACCGGAACTGTGGCGAGGGCGTACGGGTTATTGGGCCCGGAGGCGGGGCGATGGCGGGAGGAACGAATGGGCCAGGGTAGAATAGGAATGCGAAATTATACATCGACGTGGCAGAACGAGGCTGTCTCGCTGAGGTGGCCGCTCAACTACGCCAGGCTCGCGGCGGTGCCATTGCCGGTCTGGGGGCTCGTGCTGATCGCCAGCGTGTTCGGCGTGGCCGGCGTGCTGGACGTGGCGCCTATGGCGAGTAACCCGGCAGCGGAGCAGTTGCGATCCGAGCTCTCGGTCTTCGCTGCCGAAGTGCGCGGGCTGCGTAGCGAGCTGGAGCTGACGGGTCTCGAACTGGAGCGCATGGAGCAGATCCAGTACTACTCCAGCGAGTTCGGGATTCCGGCGGATCGGGCCGTGCAGATCTACGACATCGCCCTGGCAGAGGATGTCAATCCGGCCCTTGCGTACAACCTCATCAGGGTAGAGAGTGGCTTTCGTCGCACGGCGGTCAGCTCTGCCGGTGCGATCGGTTACACCCAGCTGCGTCCCAGCACCGCGCGTTGGCTCGACCCGACGGTGGAGGCTCGGGATCTATTCGACGCGGAGACGAATCTCCATCTGGGGTTTCGCTATTTCCGCTATCTCCTCGACGAGTACAACGGTGACACGCGTCTGGCGTTGCTTGCCTACAACCGGGGCCCTGGCCGTGTGGGCGACCTGCTGACGTTGGGCATCGATCCGGCGAACGGGTACGCGAAAGCTGTGTTAGGTGAGTGAGACCAGGATTAGCGGCCTAGCTGGCGAACGGGCCGGATCTCTGATCCGGCCCGTTCGCTTTGCACGTCAGTTGTCCGGGCCTAGGTAGATTCTGACTTCGTCGCCAGGATGAATCACACTGCTGGTCAGTCCGTTCCACAGCATGAGATCCCGAGGCGTGACAGCGTAGCGCTGAGCGATCGCCCAAAGGCTATCGCCGTTCTGCACACGGTAGGTGATGTAGGGCCCATCAGGCCGCTGCGGTGAAATCGTGCGGGCTGTGCTCTGCCTAACCCTGGGCGCCGCGGTGAACCGGGGCAGTCTCCCCGCCCTGGGAACGATCAGCCGCTGCCCGACTCGCAGACGTCGCGGGTCGACGCCGCCGTTCGCGGCACGGATCGCCGAGACGCTGACACCGTAGGCTTGTGCGATCTCACTCAAGGTATCCCCACGCCGCACCACATGCTGCACCCAGGTGACCCGCTCAGACGGTGCGACCGTCGCGTAAGCCACCGCGAAGGTATGACCGTGCCCAGGTGGCACGCGCACTGAGTAGCGCTGACCCGGCGGGGTGACGCCACGCAGGATCTGCGGGTTCAGCTCCATCAACTCGGCGACGGACACCGCGGCGGCGGCGGCGATCACATCCAGGCTCGTCGCATCGGCCACCTGAACGACATCATAAGACAGGGGCGGCAACTGCTCGATCTCTACGAAGCCGAAGTGCTCTGGCTGTTTGGCGATCAACGTGGCGGCGAGCAGTTTAGGCACGTAGTTGCGCGTCTCGCTCCGCAGGTAGCGACGCTGCGATAGCGTCCAGAAGTCGTCGCTCCCGGATCGGTCGATCGAACGGCGCACGCGACTCGCACCGCCGTTGTACGCCGCAGCCGCCAGATACCAGGAGCCGAACTCCTGGTACAGATCCCGCAAGTGAGCCGCGGCTGCCTTCGTGGCGAGGATAGGATCACGTCGCTCATCGACCCAGTACGAGATCTGCAAGCCGTAGAGCCGAGCTGTGCTCGAAATAAACTGCCACAGGCCCACTGCGCGTGCCCGACTGTAGGCCCGCGGGCTGAAGCCGCTCTCGATCAGTGAAAGGTAGACAAGGTCCTCCGGTAGCCTGGCATCACGAAAGACCGCGCGCATCATCGACTCGTACCTGCCAGCGCGCGATAAGTAGATGGCGAAGTTCTCGCGGCCATCCGTCTGGAAATACTCGAGCCAGCGCTCGACCGCATCGTTGACCGTGATCGGGATGTCCCAGCTCGGACCTTCTGACTCGAGCTCGCGAGCCTCGCGCTCGCCGAACATCTCGCGCACTTCCGCCTCAAGCTCAGCGTCGGTCGCAGCCGTCACGCTCTCCGCCACCTGAGCCAGAAGCAGTCCGACGCTGTCTTCCACCAGCGCGCCTTCCGAGCTGGCCGGCACCGGCGCGGCGGCAGGCCGCTTCGTGGCACACCCCACCACGAGCGTCGAGGCCGCTGCTAGGCCGATGACCAGCCAACCGGCTCGCTTCATGCCTTGCCCTCCAGCAACTCGTCAAGCGCGCCCAGGAACAGCAGCACGCTCTCTCTACAACACGTCTCCCCCATCAACCCGATTCGCCAAATCCTGCCCGCCAGGGGACCCAGTCCACCGCCGATCTCGATCCCATAGCGCTCCAGCAGAGAGCGCCGAAACGCCTTGTCATCGACGCCGGCCGGCACGTGCACCGATGTGAGCTGGGGCAGTCGGTACGGCTCGTCGACCAGCAACTCGAGCCCACGCTCCATCAGGCCGCTCTGTAGCAGACCGCCCCAGCGACGGTGCCGCGCATAACGCGCCTCCAAACCCTCCTCCAGAATCGCGCGCAGCCCCTCGTGCAGCCCGTACAGCGCGTTGACCGGCGCCGTATGGTGATACACCCGCTCGGACCCCCAGTAGGCGGAGATCATCGAGAGATCAAGGTACCAGCTCTGCACCTTGCTGGACCGCGAGCGCACCCGCTCCACTGCCCGCTCCGATAGAGTGATCGGCGCCAGACCGGGCGGCACGCTGAGGCATTTCTGTGTCCCCGAGTAGGCCACGTCGATTCGCCGGGCATCGACCTCGACCGGCACACCTCCCAGACTCGTGACCGTGTCCACCAAGAACAACGTGTCGCTGCCCTGCAGGTACCCACCAAGCTCGTCAAGCGGTTGCTGCACCCCGGTTGACGTCTCCGCGTGGACCACCGCCAGCAGCCGCGCTCCAAGATTCGCCCTGTGTGTCTCGATCAACTGCGCCACGTCGAGCGGCTGTCCCCAGGCCGCCTCCACGGTCACGACCCGGGCGCCAACCCGCTCCGCCACATCGGCCATGCGCTGGCCGAAGACCCCGTTGACCCCGATGATGGCGCAGTCGCCTGGCCCGAGAAGGTTGACAAAGGCCGTCTCCATCCCCGCCGAGCCCGTGCCGGAGATGGGGATGGTCAGCTGATTCTGCGTACCGAAGATCTCCCGTAGCTGAGCCGCTACCTGGTCCATCAGCCCCAGGAAGTCCGGATCCAAATGCCCTACCGTGGGCCGAGCCATCGCCAGGAGCACACGTGCGCTTACCCCCGACGGGCCTGGGCCCATCAGGATACGTCGCGGTGGCTCAAAAGGCGGGTGAAGCGCGCTCATTGGCCTGAGTTCGCGTAGAGGGGAGAGGAGGTGCGCCAGGGGGGGCTGACGCTCAAACACCTATTATTCGCCAGTCGCAAGGAAGTTCCCCAACACCCGGTTGGTAGCGTTGAGCACCGCCCGGGCCACTCCGTGCGGCAGGCTACCGTCGTCGGTGGGGGCCGTGCCCACGAGCCGGCGCTGACCGCCCGTCTCGGGATCGAGCACGCTCAGTGCGACTATCGCCACCAGATCGTCGAAGGCTCTGACCGCCTTCACACCCACGAGCCGAAAGCTCAAACGAGCGCCCAACAGCCGGTGCAGCGCATCCAGCGTGGCCTCCGCGCACACGCGCAGATCAACGGCGCCGTGCCCCACAGCTGCAGCCTTGCCGCGGTACTCCACGGCTTTCCATTCGAGGGCAATCTCAGCTTGAGCACGCGTGTCGGCACCGTGCGCCAGCTGAGCCTCCACCAGCCTGATACGCTCGCGTGCGAGGGTGTCTTGCCACGATGTATTCATGAGCACTCCGGCAGGATTCGGCGCTGCGCCAGCACGTGTCGCCGCGGGGGGGAGCCTGCTGGCCCGCGGAAGTCAGCCAGCGTACAAAAGCTAGAGACGCGGCGGCCCCCTGTCAACGTCTCGCTTGCCACAATCACAGGTGGTAGTTTGGCGCCTCGCGAGTGATGGTCACGTCATGGGGGTGTGACTCGCGCAGCCCGCCCGGCGTAATCCGGACGAAACGTGCCTTGCGACGCAATTCTTCCAAGCTGGCGGCACCACAATAGCCCATACCGCTGCGCAATCCGCCCATGAGCTGATAGATCACATCGGCCACAGGACCCTTGTACGGCACGCGGCCCTCGATCCCCTCTGGCACGAGCTTCTGGCCGTCGAGCTCGCCCTCCTGGAAATAGCGATCGGCCGAACCTTCCTCCATAGCGGAGAGCGAGCCCATGCCACGGATCACCTTGAACCGGCGTCCTTCCAGAAGGAATGACTCGCCGGGACTCTCCTCGGTACCGGCGAGCAACGATCCCATCATCACGCTGTCCGAGCCAGCGGCGATGGCCTTGACGATATCGCCGGAGTGCCTGACGCCGCCGTCGGCAATCACCGGGACCTCGCCGCCGCAGCCCTCGACCGCCTCCTTGATCGCCGTGAACTGCGGCACGCCAACGCCGGTGACGACGCGCGTGGTACAGATGGAGCCGGGCCCCACGCCCACCTTCACCGCATCGACACCCCGCTCGACCAACGCGCCTGCTCCTTCGCGCGTGGCCACGTTGCCGGCGACCACGTCCACGGCCGGGAATCTCTCCTTCAGCCGGCCAGCCACATCGAGAACCCCCTCTGAGTGCCCGTGCGCGCTGTCGATGACCAGCACGTCGACACCCACGCGCACCAGCTCCTCCGCCCGCTCCAGATCCGATCCCCGCGTGCCGATGGCCGCGCCCACCCTAAGTCGACCGTGCTCGTCCTTGGCCGCGTTGGGAAACTGGCGCCGCTTGAATATGTCCTTGACCGTAATCAGCCCTTTCAGATAGCCCGCGTCGTCGACGACCGGCAGCTTCTCGATCTTGTGCTCGTGGAGTATCCTCTCTGCGGCATCCAATGAGGTGCCGACCGGGACCGTGATCAGCCGCTCGCGGGTCATCACGTCCCGAAGCGGCCGGTCCAGATCCGTCTCGAATTGCAGATCACGGTTCGTTACGATCCCTACCAGCTGTCCGTCCTGCTCGATGACCGGCACACCGCTGATCGAGAACTGCGCCATCAGCCGGTGGGCGTCGCGCAACGATGCATCGGGGCGCAGAGTGATCGGATTGAGGATCATCCCGCTCTCCGAGCGCTTGACCCGGTCTACCTGGGCGACATGCTGCTCGACGCTCATGTTCTTGTGAATGATCCCGACACCCCCTTGCCGGGCCATCGCGATGGCCATCTCGGCCTCAGTCACCGTATCCATCGCGGCTGCGACCAGCGGGATGTTGAGGAGGAGTCGCCGCGTCAGCCTGGTCTTGACGTCCACATCCCGGGGGTGGACAGTCGAGCGCTGCGGCAGGAGCAAGACATCATCGAACGTCAAAGCCAGCGGAAGCTCGTTCTCTCGTCGTCCCATAGTCACCTGCGCTCAGGGCGGTAAAGCAAGCGCCCGAGTCGCACTGTCTCGCGCGCTCGGGCGGTGTCGTCTCAAGACTACTCTCCATAACCCAAGATAGACCGCGGCTCACGCGAGTGTCAACGGCCTGCCACGCCTTTCCTGATCCTGCGCCGCACTGGTGCCGGTACACGACGCGCCAAATCATCGATGCTCCCGCACAGGGTTTCCAGCACGCCGTCCGGCCCGTCCCAGTGGGCGCGGACCAGCGCCGCGCCCGCGTTCGTCATCAGCCGGTCGATCGCCAAAGCAAGGAAGAAAAGATCGTCGAGTTGGCCCAGAATTGGCAGAAGATCCGCGATCAGATCCAGGGGAGCCAGCGTGTACGCCACGGCCGCCACGAGTATCGCCTTGTCGACTTGGGAAACCCGTGGGTCGCCGACCAGCCGTGCGAGCAGGTGCAGGAAACGGGGTATCCCCGCCAGGAGAGCACGGATTCGACCTCGCGGCCTGACCATCTCAGTCAACGATGATCTTGGTCGAGCGGCCTTCCGGCCCCTCCTCCGCCTCCCCCGCTTGCGGCTTGCGCCGGACATCGGCCAGCTCCTGCGCCAGACCCCGTGCCGTCTTGGCTGCCGTGCCGACGGCCCGATCAACAACACTCAGCGCACTCATCACACCCTTCAATGCCCAGGGTGCCGCCCGCCTGGCGCGCAGCTTGTCCTGGATCCCTTCCGCGAAGCGCTGCATCCGGTCCGGCTCCGGCGGCTCCTCCCCGTACCTCTCTTCCAAGAACTCGATATAATCCAGAACCTGGTAGAGCCGTTCGTCGGGCAACGATTCCAGCTTACGCCAGACACGCCGGCGCAGAAACGCATCCGCCATATTCAGCTCTCCTCTCTCGGCTCGACCGACGCAGCGCTTCCCACATTCACTTCAAACGGTACCGAGAGCTCGGCCGGCCCCAAGCGGATCTCGACGTTCAGCAGCGTCCCACCTAACCACGCCGCACGCACGACATCGCAGTGCTCGGTATAGGCACAGTCCGGCTCCCACGGCATTCCCAGCCGCTCGCCGTTTTCCGCATCGAACACCAGCAGGCTGCGCCACCCACCAGGGTGTGCCAGCCAGATCGCCAAGTAGTGCCCCGCCGGCGCCCAGAGAAGTGAATCAGGCAACGCCGCCGACCAGCGGCCGAGCAGACTCACGGGTGGCTGCCGAGGTCCAACCAGACCGACGCAGGCACCCGGGCCAGCCGTCTGCCAAGCGGCCCAGAGCGGGTCGGGTGATAGGGTCAGCCGGCAGAAGCGGGACCGTCCGAGCCCGGCGATCGGCGCCCCGCAGCCCTCCAGCGTGTCTGGAGCTGTTCCCGCGCCGGGCAGCGCGGCAAGCGCCTCCAGGGACTGTCCCTCTAGCCTATAGAGTACGCCGTCCCGAATCGCGTAGCGGCCAATCCGCGTCAACTCGCCGCTCGAGTCCTCCGGCTCGGCAGCGGGCGGCCGCCCCTGCTCGCCGCAGCCGCAGAAGCCGGCGGCGAGCAAGGTTCCGGTCAGCAGTAGGGTACGAGCTTCCGGACTCACGCGTCGACCATAGGGTTCCATGCCGCAAGCAGGCGCCTCACCGGCTGCCGCTTGCCCGCCCTATTCTACCGAGCCGCAGTACGTGCGCGCCAGGACGGGCACGAAACGCGCGATGCCAGCGCCTGGCCGCGCCGAAGTGGCCGGTGCTAATTTGACCGCTCCATGAACAGCTCTGACAACACCACCCGGGACCCCCTCAAATGGATTTCAGCGGACGCGTCGCCCTGGTAACTGGCGCCGCCCGCCGGCTGGGGCGTGAGATCGCCCGTGCCCTGGCGGCGGCAGGCACCGATCTCGTCGTTCATCACCACGCTTCGGCTCAGCACGCCGAAGAGACTGCCCGTGTACTGCGCGACCTCGGAGTGCGGGCCGAGATCCTCCAGGCTGACCTGCGCCAACCCGGGCAAATCGCCACCCTCTTCGGCAAGATCGCAGCCCGTTTTGGTCGTCTCGACATCCTGGTCAACAGCGCTGCACGCTTCGAGCGCAAGCCAGTGTTAGATATCACGGCGGCAGACTGGGACCGCGTCATGAATCTCAACCTCCGGGCCGCCTTCCTGTGCAGCCAGCAGGCGGCGCGTCTCATGAGGGCGGGCGGTGCCGGCGTGATCGTCAACATCGCCGACGTGGCTGCGTTCCAGGCGTGGCCAGCTCACGCTCACTACTGCATCTCAAAGGCCGGACTCGTCATGATGACCCGCGTGCTGGCTCGCGCGCTGGCACCGCAGATCCGCGTCAACGCCGTCGCGCCAGGCCCAGTGTTGCCACCTGAGGATCTTACCGATCGAGAGGCTGAGGAACTGGCCCAGCTGACGGCGTTGAAGAGATGGGGAGCTCCGGAGGACGTGGTGCGTGCGGTACTGTTCTTGGTCGATGCAGACTTTGTCACGGGTGAGACGGTCGTCGTCGACGGCGGCAAGACGCTGAGGAGTTAGGGCAGGTTCCCCTCCATAACGACCAGTGCACAGGCTAACCCCGCCTCGTGGGTCAGACTCACCCAGACCCTTTCCACGCCCAGGCGCTGCGCTTGCGCTCGGGCCGAGCCAGCAAGCTCCATAGCTGGGGATCCCGACTCAGCCCGCGTAACCTGCAAGTCCGTCCAGCGCACGCCGGGGATCTTGCCAGTGCCAAGTGCTTTGAGTGCGGCCTCCTTGGCCGCGAAGCGAGCCGCCAGGCACTCCGACGGATCCGCGCGCTGATCACATTCCGCTAGCTCCGCCGACGTGAAGAGGCGTCGTCGGGCTCGCTCGCCGTGCCGTTCGACCAACGAGCGCAGCCGCCCCACGCGCACCAGGTCGACACCGATACCGACAATCATAATGAGAGTACCGGGATGTTGCCGCTCACCCCTCCAGCAGTGAAGGTATGCTCACTTCGGATGCCGACGGGTGAACGAGCACACCCTCCCCAGCAGGCAGGCTGATGACGGCAGGCGCGTCCTTCTCGATCCTGTGGAAGCCCTTCCCCTCGAGAACTCGGTGCACGAAGATGCGCCGCACAAACACCATGACGCTCGCCAGCACCGGCACGGCGACCAGCAAGCCTACGAAGCCCAGCAGCTTCGCCACTACCAGCACCGAGATGATCGTCAGCACGGGCGGTAGCTCCACCTTCTTCTCGAAGACCATGGGGGCGACGACGTTGGCCTCGAAGAGATGCACGATGACGCCGAGCAAGATCACCAGCAGCGCCTTCGTGAACCCGCCACCGGAGAGCACGAACAACGCCGGGAGCAGCGTCGATACGATGGTGCCGAAGAAAGGCACAATCACAGCCAAGCCCGTGAACACGCCGAAGGCGAGCGAATAGGGAACCTCAAGCAGGATGAGTCCGATCCAGGTCAGCAAGCCGAGGACCAGCATTGAGATGCCCAAGCCGACCAGCCAGGCCCGCAACGTGTGCCCCAAGTCGGCCAGAATGTCACGGGCCAGCTCACGGTACGCGGGCGGTGTCAGCGCGATCACACCCTCACGGTAGAGCGACGGCTTGAGCGCCATGTAGATTCCCATGATCAGAACCGAGACCACGTGAATCAGAACGCCGATCCCGGAAAACACATAAGGCACGACATCGCCAAAGAACTCGCTGACCTGCTGGTAGACTCGGTCCATGAAGCCCGGACCTTCCTGGCCAGCCTCACCCATCGGGCTGAGGATGCGACCGAGTAGGCTCTCCTGTTCAGCCAGCCGCCGGAGCTCGAGTTCCAGCGCATTGATGTGCCCGGGCAGAGCGCTGATGAGCCCCTCGAACTGGTTGATGACGGGCGGAACGATCAGCAGCCCGACCAGGCCGATCACTAGTATGGTAGCGAGCAAGGCTGTGATGAGCCCGAGCCCGCGCCCGAGACCCAGTCGCAGGGACAAGAAGTCCGTGAACGCCGACAGGTAGATAGCGAAGAGCGCCGCGATGAATAGCAGGAAAAGGATCTCGGCGACGCTGTAGATGAACAGAAGGATGAGTACGACGAATACAGTCGTCGCCAGAACGCCGTAGGCCTGGCGCGAACTGAAGACGCGCGGAGTGTCAGCCAGCTTGTTCCTCCTCCGGCCCCTCTTCCTCGATAATCTCGGCCTCGCGCACCTCGTCGGGGGCAGCTTCCGACTCGGCCTCCGGCGCCGGCAACAGGCCCATCTCCTCCTTCAACGCAGCCAGTCTGCGCTCCACGTCGATGTCACCGCCCTCAAGCCGCGCGAACTGCTGTTCCAGTTCGTCACCGCCGAGCTCCTCATCCACCTCTGCAGCCGCCAGCGCCCGCATCTCCGCCTCTTCGATCCGCTCGGCCATCCGATCGAAGGCCTCGAACGAGCTGCGGTCCGCGAGACCCGCCATCGTCTCATGGATGCGCTTCTGCGCTTCGGCTCGCTTCTGTCGGGCGATCAAGAGATTCCGCTTGCGCTTCGCCTCCTCGATCTTGCTGCTCAGCTGCCGTAGCGTATCCTTCAGCTTTTCCGTCTCGGAAGCATGCCCTCGCCATTGGTCCTCGAGCGTCCCCGCGTGCGCGCCGTGCTCCTGGCTGCGCAGTAGAGCCTGACGGGCCAGGTCCTCGCGACCCTCGCGGAGCGCCAGCCTCGCGCGGCGCTCCCAATCGGCGCCTTGATCTCGCTCATCCTGAACCTGGCGCCGCAGCTTGCGCTCGTCAGCGATCGCTACCGCGACCTCCTGCTTCGCCTGCGCCAGCTGAGACCGCATGTCATCGATGATCTGGTTCAGCATCTTCTCGGGGTTCTCCGCCCGAGCGATAAGGTCGTTGAGATTCGACCGGATCATCGTCGATAGCCTGCTCCAGATACTCATGGCTCTCTCTCTATGGCGTCCGGTAACGGGACAGTGTCTCGAAGTGTGACCGCAAAGCCAACATGATGCTCTCCAGCGAGGCCTGAAACTCGCTGAAATCAAGGTCCGCCAGCTGCAGTGCGTCCGTCAGAACGATCTCGTTTCCGTCCAGGCCGTAGGCACCGTGCAGAAGATCCGTCGCGTTGAGCTCAAGGAGTTCACGGAAAAGACCATTCCGCAACTTCTCCTCCTCAGGCGCATCCATCACGCTGACCCGGATCAGCAGCAGCGGAGGGTCGTGCGTGACAAAGACTGGCGCGACCTCCTGGCTGTCGCCCACCACCCACAGCCCTTCCTCAAGCTCCTGGTACGGCAGCTCCAGCCTGATCATGAAGTTCTCAACGTCTTCGCGCGTGACCATGGCCTCCGCCTATCTTCGATTGTCAACGTCCTCGATCTCGCCGGGACCGAGACTCAGATGTCGGGGCTCCGACAGCAGCCGCGTCAGAAATGACTGCTCCTCGACCACCCGGTCCAGACGGTCGCGGAGCTCCTCGACGTCCCGCCGCAGTGTCTCCAGTTCGGCGTGCGAGACCGACCCTTCCGCCGCCCGCGGCGGCACCAGATTACGAACCGCCTCCCCCAATGCCTTACCCACCGGCGAGTCGATCAGGATGATCTTGGCCAGGATAACAACCACCAGCAGGTACAGTATTGGCATCATCAACAACTACGGCGCCGTGGGCCTGGGGGTTTCCCCCCCGAAGGAGACCGCCCGCGGGGTCGAGCGGCCCGCGCGACCTCCAGCAAATATCGGCTTGTTACTGCGGATTGGCCAGGTCAGGAAGATTGTCCCCGGCGTGTACTGCGCAGCAGCAGCGAAAGCTGCGCGTGCAGAGCCCCACACTTGTCCCTCGCCTGACTCCACTGCTTCCGTCGCGCCAACGCCCGCACCTCCTCGAGCCCCTCCACCATGATCTCCAGCGAGCCCGCGTCCAGGGCTGGCTCGCCGCCCTCAGCCGCCGCCGCTTCCCTCAGCTCCCCCAGCATCCGCTCCGAGTCCGTGAGCTGACTCTCCACGCGCGAACGAAGTTCACCCTCCGAAGGCACTGGCTTGGCCGCTGGCTCCGCAGCAACCGCTTCCGCCTCAGCCGCCCCCGTCACGGCCTCCCCCGTCGCTCGGGTAGGCACCGCCGCCTCGCCCCTTGCTTCCTCCCTGGCAGCCGGCCCCGCCCCCGCCGGCGGCTCAATGGCGGCCGGCTCCTCACCTCCCCCAGCCCGAGCAGGCCGGCGACGACGCAGAAACACTACGGTAACGATCACCGCAAGGACCGCGACGACGGCCACGATGATCAGAACTTCGCTCACGATCCCTCCTGAGAGATCACGTCAGTGGCGGGATTAGACTGGGAGTCGATCGGTGAAGAACAAAACCAGATAGGCCACCCCCCAGAGAATCAGGAAGGTGTAAGCACCGAGCAGCAAGGCCCGGGATCCCCTGCTTCTGGCCTCAATTCCAGCAGGCTTGCCCTCGACGGGCGCGAGGTCGGGGGTATTGGCGTCTTCGAGCATGATTTGGTTAGTTATCCTACGTTCGAGCACCCCACGCCCTGACCCTGCCGTTAGAAAGCCGCCCCCCTGCCCTAACCGGCAGTTCCCCGCATCCCTGGCTCTCTAGCCCAGCGATCCACCCGAGAATTTCGCTGAAAGGGTCAGTAACCTATCCGTGTGTCGGGGATGGTGTCAAGAGATCAGCGCCGGCTCGCGCCCGCCGTCTCCAGCTGCTCGATGCGGCTCGCCAGCTTCTGGATCAGGCCTTTGTATGCGATGATGGTGCGTGCCCACGCCACTCGCTCCCAGGCTGTGATCAGCACGTAGGCGACGGCAAAGAAGAGCAGGAATACCCAGGATTGGAGGAGAGGCGACACAACCACGAGAGCTGCCGCCAGCACAAGCGCACTCACGACAACGTAGCGCACCCGGCGTCGAGTGATGGAGAGGTCCGAGCTACGCTCAAGCAGCAGCCTCTCCGTCGCGCTGAGTCCCAGGGGTTCTTCCTTCATCTTCCTACACCTCCAGTCTCGTCCCGTCGTTCAGCGCCTGCTGCACGCATCCGGGCAGGTGCTTCCGGCCGCCCAGGCGAGCGACCCGCAGCCGGCGGAGGCTAGGGCGGCAGAGCCCGGCTCGCGCTGGTGAGTACGTAACGTGACAACCGGTCCAGCAGCTGGGAGAGGGTACGGAACTGTCTCCTGACCTTTCGCCGATAAAGCCCACGCAGAGCAGCGTAGCCACCGCCCCAGACGGCCGCTCCGCCGAGCACAGCGATCACGGCACCGCCTCCCAGAGCGAGCGCGGCCGCGCCTACCACCACCGCGGCCAGGCCGCCAACGACCACCGACAGCATACCCAGTAACTGTTCGTCGTAGCCGGGATGCTCCACGATGCAGATTCGCGTCTCGCCAGACCTCGGGATCACGGTAACCAGCACACGCTCCGTCCAGCCTTTAGAGCCGGGCCTCGAGTCCCAGGAGAGCGACGCATCGAGCGTCTCGTTAAGCTGCCCGGACTGTCCCACTGTCTCGCGGATCTCCCGCAGCAGCGATGCGTAGTCCGTTTGCGATACTTCACCATCGACGATCCGCTCAAGCTCGATCCGCCCGGTCACACCGAAGAAGCCACCGCGCACCATACCAGCGGCAGGCGGCTCGAGTGCCTTCGCAGCTTCTCTCACGTGTTCCGGCGCAATGCCGATCTCAGCGGCGATTTGCTGGATGCCGCCCAGTGAGAGTGTCCCGTCCTGGGTCGGCTTGGCCTCCAGGTCGGCCGCGCGTCTCACGATCTCCTGCGCCTCCGACTCGCTGTATCTGCGTCTGCCTTTAAAGGCGTCATCGAGGGCCGAGACGAACTCACCGGCGGTCAGGAACCTGTCCTCAGGGCGAAGGCGCATCGCCCGCACCAACGTCTGCTCCACCTGCCCGGGGAGCAGGTCCAGTCGCTCGCGATGGTGGCCCGGTGCGTCGACGAAGCGACCCAACTTGCCAGCTCGCTCGGTCACCCACATGCCTGGCGTCTCGCCGATCACGGCCTCATAGAACACACAGGCGAGACCGTAGATATCTGTCCTTTCGTCCAAGTCTGAACGCCCAGCGGCCTGCTCGGGGCTCATGTAGCCAAGCGTGCCCACCGGGAATCCGCTGCGCGTCAGATGCTCACCGGCGGCAGCACTGATCGCCTTCGCGACACCGAAATCGGCCACTACTGCGTGCCCCTCGGAAAGCAGGATGTTCTCCGGCTTGATGTCACGGTGCACGATGCCCTTTCGGTGAGCATAACCGAGCGCGTCCGCCACGGCGCCGGCGAACTCGAGCGCGGTCACCGGCGATAGGCGCTCCTCCCGCTCAAGCAGTGCCCGCAGCGAGTCCTCCACGAACGGCATGACGTAGTAGAGGAAATCTCCGGCCCGCCCAGAGTCGATAAGCGAGAGAATATGCGGGTGGGTGAGCTGAGCGGCGCTGCCGATCTCCTGCAGGAACCGCTCCGCTGCGATGGAGGCGGCAAGCTCGGGGTGCAGCACCTTAACGGCGACCCGGCGCTCGTGCCTGACGTCCTCGGCTAGGTAGACGGTAGCCAGACCACCGCGCCCAAGCACGCGCTCCAGCTCGTACCGCTTCGGGAGGGCGGAACTGAGGCTCTCCGGTATGCCGCTCATGCCATTAGGTCGCTCGCGGTCAGAAGTTGTTCTCTACGCTTGTTGGCCAGCAAGCGACCCGCGGGGGGCTGGCCTCAATCGTGTTCAGGCTTTTCTCTCTTCAATCAGCCGATTCGCACGGAGCAGCAGCAGGACGGTGTCTATCAGCAAGGTGCCCGTTCCTACGTAGAAGAGGGTCTGCCCGGTGCCACTCCCGATGTGGAAGAGGGCGACAACGTAGAAACCGAGACCGACGAGAAAGAGGAAGTAGCAGAAGTAGATCATGGCTATTCTCCCGCTGTTGCTTCTGCCTCGGCCCCAGAATGGGCCAGGCTCCCGCAAAGCCGCTCAGTCCTGCGCGTCCGACGATTCTCTTATTCTTCGAGTCAGGACAGGCTCGATCCCCATGAGGCGCTCGTACAGCACCAGCTGACCCCTGTGGTACATCTCCTGGGAAATACCGTGATTCAACCATGCCAACCGAGTTCCCTGTTCCCCATCGAAGCGCGTGATAAGCTGAAGCATCGCCAGCTCGCCGGCGGATCGGAAGCCCTGCTCGGCTTGTTCGAACGACGAACGCAGCAGGTCGACCAGCTCGGTCTTCCTCCGGGCGTCCTTCACGTGGCCGGCATAGCGGTCGAGCAGTTCCGGCCACGGCGCATGGTGGAAGTCGGTATCAGGACGGGTCAGTTCGCCGGTCATCATCAGGGCGACCTCCAGCACGTGCTGGATCAGTTCCGTTACGCTGCGCGTCTCCGATGTTGGCCGAAAATCGAACCGGTCGTGCGGGATGTTCTCCACCTCATCGATGAGGCCGTGCCGGACATCTGACCAGGCTTCGAGCGTCTCTTCCAGCAGTGAGTCGAAAACCGGCATCATTCCCCCTCCTTGACGGAGTCTGAGGGCCCCGGCCCCCTCACCACGTTGGGCGGCTCGAGTCGTGCTAGCTCGGCCAGGTTGCCGACGATGCGCCGACCAAGCAGGGTGATCATTACGGGCACGCCCACCAGGCCCAGCAGATCGAGTGTGCCGAAAGGCACGTTTCTCAGCTCGATCACCGGCTCGAAGCCGAGCGCGAGCGCACTCCCGGCCAGAATCAGGATGACTCGCACCTCAGTCGGTCCGATCAGATCGTATCCGAACTGGAACACGCCCGTGACATGAGTCTCGAGGTAGACGTTGATCGACATCATGTAGTAGGCAATCAGAATCGCCAATGCGACCGATAGCAGGAGGTACGGCGAGAGGCCGAGCCCGACGCAAACGAACGCGGCAGCGAACATGTCGGTGACATGATCGAGATAGTAGCCGTAGCGTGGTCGCTCAATGTGCCTCACACGCGCCACTGTCCCGTCTAAGCTGTCGCCGAACCAGTTCACCACCCAGAGAACGTTAGCCGCCCACAGGTAGCCCGTGCCCCGTCCGGAAAGTGCGTAGCAGATGCCAATCGCTACGGCCGATGTTACGCCGACGATAGTGAGGTGGTCTGGCAGGACCCATGTCGGCAAGCTGGCGGCAAGCCGCGGAAGCGCATAGGCTTCGAACGGGCGCAACAGGTGCCTGGGTTCACGGCGATGCTCGGCTTCGGACATGCTTGCCCCCCCGTCGCTTTCGCCTCTGCCGGTTCAGCAGTGGCCGTAGGAATTCCCCGGTGACACAACCCTCCACCTCGGCAACTTCCTCCGGCGTCCCAGCCGCCACGACCTTCCCACCCCGGTCACCGCCCTCCGGTCCCAGATCGATGATCCAGTCCGCTGTCTTCATGACGTCGAGCTGATGCTCGATCACTACCACCGTATTGCCGCGGTCCACCAGTCGGTGGAGCACGTGCAGCAGCATTCGGATGTCCTCGAAGTGCAGACCCGTCGTGGGCTCGTCCAAGATATAGAGGGTTCTCCCGGTCTGTACCTTTGACAGCTCGGTCGCGAGCTTGACGCGCTGTGCCTCGCCACCCGACAGCGTCGTCGAGCTTTGCCCCAGCGTAATGTAGCCCAAACCCACGTCGTGAAGCGTCTCTAGCTTCCGTCTTATGGTCGGGATCGGCTGGAAGAATTCCAGGGCCTCAGCGACGGTCATAGCCAGCACATCCGCGATGTTCTTCCCCTTGTAGAAGACCTCGAGTGTCTCCCGATTGTAGCGTCGCCCGCGGCAGACCTCGCACGGCACATACACGTCGGGCAGGAAGTGCATCTCGATCTTCACCGACCCGTCACCGCGGCACGCCTCGCAGCGACCACCCTTCACGTTGAAGCTGAAGCGTCCAGGCGCGTACCCACGGATGCGTGACTCAGGTAGTTGTGCGAAGAGCTCACGCACTGGTGTGAAGACTCCTGTGTATGTAGCCGGATTCGAGCGCGGTGTCCGACCGATCGGCGACTGATCGACATCGATCACCTTGTCGATCCACTCCAGACCTTCGAATCCCGCGTGCTCGCCTGGAATCAGGCGCGAGCGATAGAGCCGCCGCGCCAGCTCCCGGTACAGGATCTCCTCCACTAGGGTCGACTTCCCCGAGCCCGACACACCCGTGACGCAGATGAAACGCCCGAGCGGGAACTCCACATCGATGTTCTGCAGGTTGTACTGGCGGGCGCCCCGGACCCAGATGCTCTCGCCTATACCCTGCCGCCGCACTTTGGGCACGTCGATCCTACGCTCACCGCGCAGATACGCGCCAGTCAGAGAGGTCGAGCACGCCAGCACATCCGCCAGCGTCCCCGTTACCACAACGTCACCACCGGTGCGGCCGGCGCCTGGGCCCAGATCTACGATGTGGTCGGCCCGACGGATCGTAGCCTCGTCGTGTTCGACCACAATGACGGTGTTGCCGAGATCGCGGAGCGACTCAAGCGTACGCAGCAGCCGATCATTGTCTCGTTGGTGCAGCCCGATCGAAGGCTCATCGAGGATGTAGAGAACACCGACCAGTTTGGAGCCGATCTGGGTCGCGAGTCGTATACGCTGCGCCTCGCCACCAGACAAGCTCTCAGCGCTGCGACCCAGGGTGAGGTAGCCGACGCCCACGTCTTCAAGAAACTGAAGCCGCTCGAGCAGCTGCTTGAGAATCGGTCCCGCCACCGGGTCATCGAAGTGCGAGCCGCGGCCATTCCCGGACTTTACGAGGCCTGCGATGAACTCCCGCGCCCGCTCGACCGTCATCTCGACGACATCGCCGATCGATCTCCCTTCGAAGGTCACTGCCAGCGCTTCGCGTCGCAGCCGGCTGCCGCCACACTCGGCACAGATGGCGTCCGACATGAACTCGGCAAGCCGCGTGCGCAGCCTATCGCTCTCCGTCTCATAGTAGCGACGCCCCAGGCGCTCGACCGCCCCCTCCCATTCAAGGTCGTCGGAGCCGAAGAGGATCTGCTCCCGCATAGCCTCGGGCAGCTCGTTCCAGGGCGTGTTCGGATGGACACCGTGCTTGCGAGCCAGCGGCTCGATGACGCGATGTCGCAGAAAGCCAATCGGCGAGCTCCACGGTATCAACACGCCCTCGAGCAGCGAAAGACGGCCGTCCGCGAGCATCAGATCGGGGTTCGCGACTTTACGCGTTCCCAACCCACCACAGGAAGAACACGCCCCGTAGGGCGAATTGAATGAGAACTGCCGCGGCTCGAGCTCGGGCAGGTTGATGCCGCAATCCGGGCAGGCATAGCGCTCGCTGTACAGGTGACCCTTCGGCTCGCCTGCATCGCCGTAGCGGTCCACCTGAACCACACCGTCGGCGGTCCGTAGCGCGACTTCGATTGAGTCGGTGAGCCGCGCCCGCTCGTCGCGGCGTACGGTCAGCCGGTCAACGATGATCGCGATGTGGTGAACCACGCGCCGATTCAGTCTCGGTGGGTCGTCCAGATCGCAGGTTTCACCATCCACTCGCGCGCGCACGAAACCGTCTCTGCGTGCACGCTCGAACAGCTCCCGAAACTCACCCTTCCGGCCTCGCACCAGCGGTGCCAGCACCTCTATCCGGATTCCCTCAGGCCATTGAAGCACGGCATCTGCGACCTGTTCCGGCGTCTGTCGCTGGACCGGCCTCGAGCACGATGGGCAATGGGGAGTGCCACAGCGGGCCCAGAGCAAGCGCAGGTAGTCATAGATCTCGGTGATCGTACCGACCGTCGAACGGGGGTTGCGGCCTGCCGTCTTCTGCTCGATGGAGATGGCGGGCGAAAGGCCTTCAATCGAGTCCAGGTCCGGTTTCTCCATCAGCCCGAGAAACTGCCGGGCATACGCGGACAGGGACTCGACGTAGCGGCGCTGGCCCTCTGCGTAGATTGTGTCGAAGGCAAGGCTCGACTTGCCCGACCCCGAGAGCCCGGTGATCACGGTCAGGCGGTTGCGTGGGATGCGGACGTCGATGCCTCTGAGGTTGTGCTCGCGAGCGCCGCGAACGATCAGATACTCATCGCGCATAGCGTCAGTCCCGGTCCGCTAGCGGGCGGGCACCATCACGCTCAGCGCCCCTGGCCACACCGTCGCCGTGAACGGGGTCATCCCGAGCTGCTCACCGTCCGCCTGCACGGGCAGAGGCGGATCCGCCTCGACCACGATCTTGCGCCCGCTGAAGTAGAGCAACCTTGAACTCTGTTCGTAGCGGCGCGTCAGGATGCAGCCCAGGGCTGTGAGGCAATCCCGAGTCGTCTCTGCCGCCAGCAGGCAACCGTCCAACTTCCCATCGTCCATCCGCCCGCCGGGAATGATCGGGACCGGGCGCCGCAGCCCCGGCACGGTGAGCGCCGGCATGTTGGCGACCTCGACACCGACTCCTCGCCCCACCACAGCCTCACCGTCCACGCTGACCCGCAGCGTGGCTACCTTGGGTGACAGGGCCGCGACGGTGGCAGCGTGCACGTAGGCCAGGTAGCCGAGCCGGCGTTTCAACTGTGCTTCCGGTCCGACCACCTTCGCGTCAAAGCCCGCGCCAGCCATCGAGGAGAATGGCCGGCCGTTGATGACACCCACATCAATCCTGCGCACGCCTCCGTTCAGCGCTACATCGATCGAGCGACCCAAATGCTTCGGCACCCCGAGGTTCGCCGCCAGCTGATTCCCGGTCCCGACCGGCAACAGGGCCAGCGCAACTTCACTGCCGGCAAGCACGCAGATCGCTTCCAGCGCGGTGCCGTCGCCCCCCACCACCAGAACGCGTCGGAAACCTTCAGCCAATGCCTGCCTGACCAGCTCCGTGCCGTGACCCGGCGCCTTCGTGTATTCGTGCTCGTACGTAACACCACGAGTCGCGAGTGCCGATTCGATCCGACGGCGCAGGCGCTCCGGACTGCGCATCCCGGCCGCGGGATTCTGGATCACGAACAGCTCAGGCACCTATGATTCCCTCCTCCCGGTCAGCCGTGCCACAGCCTGCGGACCCGCCAGCGGCTCACTAGACCCCACGCGCCAGCTCTTCCAGTCGGGCAACCCTCTCTTCGGTCGCTGGATGGGTGCGGAACAGCCCGACTAGCGTGCCGCGACGCAACGGATTCACGATGCAGATGTGAGCGGCCGACGGGCTCACCTCCATCGGTATGCGCCGCGCCGACTCTTCGAGCCTCAGGAGCGCCCGGGCCAGCCCGCGCGGCGTCCCGGCGATCCCTGCGCCGACACGGTCGGCACGGAACTCCATCTGGCGGCTGATCGCCATCTGCACCAGGAACGCCGCCAGCGGCGCCAGGATCAACGTGGCCAGCGCGGTCGCAGGACTCCGATCCCGATCACCGAAGAAGAAGGTGAGGCGCGCCAGCAGCATCACCGCCCCCGCCATCGTCGCCGCCAGCGTGTTCGTGAGCATATCCCTGTTCCGGATATGCGCCAGCTCATGGGCAGTGACTCCCTCGAGCTCCTCGGTTCCCAGAGTCCCGAGGATGCCATCGGTGAAGCAGACCACCGCGTGCTGGGGATTCCGACCTGTGGCGAACGCGTTCGGCTGCCGGCTGGGAGCGATCGCCACTCTGGGCATCGGTAGGCCGGCTCGCTGGCGCAGTCGGTCCACCATCTCGTACAGCTGAGCGTTGTCCTGGCGCTCGATGATACGTGCGCGATAAGCACGCAGCACCACTCTGTCGCTGAACCAGTAGATGCCGAGATTGAACAGGCCTACGAGCACTAGAGCCGGCAACATCGCGTTTGGCCCTCCGGCCCAGTACGCGATCGCAACCACCAGGGCCGTCAGACCCGCCATGAGACCGAAGATCTTCACATAATTGCTCATACTACTCCTCTAGCCTCGGCCTGCGGACCCGCATGCCTTCACGCCTGTCTGTCTACAGAGAGTACTGGGTGTAACAAAGTACACAAGAGCAGGTGGTTCGATCCAGCCCAGCGGTGCCAATAGCAGAGAGGGAGGCAAACAGCCTCTGTCGCGATCTCAGTAAACCCAGCCGTAGAACAGAAACAGGCCGATCGACTGCTCCAGGTCGGTGCTCGAGCCCTCCTGGAGCAGCGTCCCTTCGGGGCCGAACCGCGGTTCTGTGATCCCACGCAGCGTGAAGCTCTCACCCAGCTTCCACTCCAAGCGCACGGTGGGGCGCACCACCCCCACCAATTGCTGGGCCACGCTCACAAAGATAGCAGGCGCCAGGTACCAGCCGACCTCGACCTGTGTCGCCGTCAGTGCTGGCGCCACCCCACCTCCGTACTCGTCTTCCACACCTGTCTGCGGCACCCGGCTGACGTCGACGTAGGCGATGCCGGTCCCACCGACCAGCAGCGATTCTAATGCGTAGCCGAAGAAAGCCTGCGGAACGCCCGAGGTCACGTCGGCCAGCAGGTTGCTTTCCTCACTTGCCCGGGTGAGTTCATACGATGGCCTGCCGAACAGTAAGTAGGACAGCAGGTCAGACTCGGAGACCGGAGGCTGCGCATCACTCTCCAAAGTCAGCGTCGGGTCTTCGAGCGTCCCTCCGATCACCAGTCGGATCTCGAGTGGGCGTTTCTGCGTGCGCACGGTGTACAGCGCAACGATCCGCAAGTTCGGGTTCATCGCCGGCGTGCCCACGAACTCGATGGTCCCCTCTACAACCGAGAATCGCTTGTTGAACAGCCTGTAATCGCCGCGGACGGCACGCAGCATCCCATCGATCCGCAGCTCTTTCTGTGCCGGCTGCATGCGCACTGCCAGGTCACCGGCGATCTCGACGTTAGCCTCCGCTGAGCGCAACCACGTGTCGCGCTCGACCCTGACCCCGACATCGATCATCAGGTGCTCCAGGAAAGGGTTCCCGGTTCCGCGCCGCGGCCCGCCTGCAAGCGGCAGGGTCGTATCGATCAGAAGCAACCCTCTTTCGAACGGATCGATGATTCGGCTCCGCCGGCCGATCTCCTCGATGAACAGCACACCGCTCACAACTGACAGGTTGCCCGAGATCTCCGGCTGCTCGTATGGACCGTCCAATCTGACTCTGCCCGACAGCACCAAGCGCGCATCGAGCTGGTTGTAACCCGGCAGGTTCTCGGCTACCAGTTCGACGCCGAATTCGGGGTTGCCCGGGTCCGTCAGTCTGATCGTGCCGCTGACAACGCCGCTTCCTCCCTCGCTGCCCCGGAACGTGACATCACGCAGCACCAGCACGTCGCCGCTGAACTGCGCCTCGCCTCCCAGCCGATCGTAGCGAATGCCCGTGCGTGTGATCCGCAACGCGCCGTCCACGAGCGTGACAGGGCCCTCGAGACTCGGGTGGGCTGGCGTCCCGCTGAGTTGGATCGAGGCCCGGGCATGACCCTGCAGATCGCTGATCTGGTCCGTGAACGCCGTGATCGCGGCCAGCGGTATGCTGTCTCCTGCCAACCGCATATCGATCGGTCGCTCGGCTAGACCCAGCTGGAACTCCGGTAGCTGCAGATCGAGGGGAAGCGTGCCGTGGACGCGGAATAGTTGCTTCGGCTCCTGCCATACGGACGCGTCCAGGGCCAGGTTACCCTGCTCGTAGTCGAGCGTACCGCTGAAGCTCGAGAAAGAGACGCCAAAGAGAGCCCCGTTGCTGACCTCGAAACTCCCGTGTACGACCGGGCTCTCTACGCGGCCCGAGAACTCCGCATTCAGCTTCAGCGTGCCCGCGACCGCCAGGCTGTCGGGCCACAGCTGGGCTGCGTTGGCCAGATCGAGTCCCACAAGCCGAGCGCTGAACGAGACCGGGCCCGCAACGCCGACCGAGCCCTCTATGTCGATGTGCTTGGCCCCACTCCTGAGCTCGAGGCCCTCGACGGCCAGCGCTCCAGACTCCTCGAGCCGGAGGCGCGCTGGCTGCACAAGTTCCCAAGTCGCCGTCCCAAGCTCCAGGGTCAGTGTGTCGAGACCGATCGTGCGCGTCTCTGCTCCTAGGCTGACCCACACGCGACCCGTCGCTGCCGCGTTTGCCCTGGCGATCTCGAATCCCACGATAGTCACACTGTCGGCGAGCCTGCCGTTCAGCCGGACTTCCGCGAATTGCAGCTCGCCCAAGCTGACAGCTGTCCCATATAGCTCTCCCGCCGCTTGCAGGTGCCCGTCGTACTCGCCGACATCGAACCGCTCGATCCAAAGGCTATCTGCAGCCCACTCGGCATAGGTCAGGCGCTCGCCCGTGATGCTCCCGTGCGCTGCGAAGCGCCCAGGTCCACGGACAAGCCAGCCCCCAACCTGGGCCGACCCCTCGATTCTCGCCGCTTCAGCCTCGCCGGCGGGCACGCTGCCAGCGCTGGTCACCAGGCTTGCCGCCGCAGGCAGCCGCGTGGGGAACAGCCAGGGACTCAACCCGCCGAGGCTGTCGGCACTGAGCTCGAACCGCAGGCTGTCCGCCTCTTCGCGCACGAGGCTTAGCCCGCCCGACGCATGCAGTTCACCGAATTCGCCGCTCACCAGCGCCGTGTCGACCTGCAAACGACCGTCGGCGATCCGCAGCACTGCTGTCGCGGAATCGAACCGCACACCGCCGACGAAAGAGGCGAAGAGATCAGCACGTCCAGCGGCCTCGAGTTCGCCGAGCTTGGCACCCTGACCCTGGAACTCGATGCGGAAATCGAGATCCGACTCAGGCAGGCCCTGCCGGAACTCGGCCAGCTTCACGCGCCAGCCGTGAATCTCACCCCAATATCGCGGGGGTGCGGTCGCCAACCGAACGTTGCCACGTACGCGAAGCGAATCTCCCAGCCCAGCGAGGTGTGCCTCGATGTCAAGGTCATCGAGTGCGCCGATTACCCGCACGTCACCGGCGAAGTCACCTCGCAGCGGCATCTCCGGATAGTACTCGGAGAGGGTGCCGAGCGAGATCGAATCGGCGAATGCAACCGCGCTCACCCGCAGCGGCGAGCCAGTGGCCGCTCGAAGCGTGCCCCGTCCCCGCAGCCGCGTCGGCACCAGGTTGCGATCGCGCTGATCGAGCGCGAAATCGACCGCGAGCCCCTCCGCCAATCGCCCGTCCAGCCGCGCATTTCCAGTCATCTGTCCCCGCACGGCCAGGCCAGGAACGAAGGCGCGAATCAGATCGAAGGAGACGGTGTCGAAGGTCAGCTCGAGATCGCGCGCGCCGAGCGCACCATTGCCGGACTGCGCGATCCCCAGAACTCTGAGCCGCGACGGCACTTCCTGCCCGTCCAGCTGGACTCGCACATCCGCGTCAACCTCAAGCTCGGAGAGGGAACCGTTGAGACCCACCCGACCCGCGAGACTTCCCTCGAAAGGTGGGTCCCAACCCACGAGCGAGCCGATCAGCCCGGTGCTGGCCTGCTCCACCTCTAGCGCGACGCTGTCGAACTGCAGCCCATCCGGGCGATCGCGCAGCCTCATCGCGAAACGGCCCGACAGTCTGGCATCGGGTGATTCCCAGTCAGCGTTCTGCGCCTCCAGGGCAATGCCATCCTCGAGGCTTCGGAATCGGAAGTCGAGGCGCGCCACGCCGGGCGGCATGCTCGGTATGAGCCACGACACATCATCGGTCGTCACGGGATTACCACGCAGAGCCAGGTCGTACTCGAGCGCGCCGGAAAGCTTGACCCAACCCTGACCGAACAGGCGCGACCCCGGAAGGTCGCCTTCCCAGACGTCGAACGACAGCGTGTCACCTCTCAGCTCGACGTCGGCTCTGAGCTGCTCAACCTCGAAGGGAGGACCGACAACCGTCGCCCGGCAGGCGAACTGTGAGACCTGAAACAGCCGCGGCAGCCTGCGCCGGGTCGCCACACGTGCGATCGGCAGGCTGGCGTGCAGCCGCTCAACGCGGATAACCCGCTGCCAGCCTCCGTCGACGGGCTCGACATGCCAACGCGAGGAGTCGGGCTCGCCCCTCGTCGCCGGATCCCACGGGAGTCCAAGCGCTACGTCCCCGGCACGGATCGTGACTTCCCGCAGAACGACTCGGGGGCCGCCTCCGCTGCCCGCCTCCTCTGCCCTGCGGGATCCGGCTGGCCGCGGCTTGCCTCTGAAGATCTCCGAGACGTTCCAGCCCCCGCCGGGCAAGACCCGCAGTCGCACCACAGGCGCCACCAGCGTGACCTTGGGCAGCGTTACATTGCCGATGAGGAAGTCGGACCAGCGGTAGTACACCGCCAGCGTATCCACCCGCGCGAACTCGCGCCCGTCGGGCTCATAGATCCGAACACCCGCCAACTGCATGGTGTGCAAGAGATCGCCTTCGAGGACCGCATCGATCTCGACGCGGCCGCGGATGGCACCATTGAGCTTCTCCAGCGCGAACGACCTGACCCGCTCACGACCCCAGTCGGTCCGTGTGAGCAACATCCCCGCAGCCGTGCCCAAGAGCAGTGCGCCTCCGAGAACCGCCAAGGGAATCCCAATCAGTCGCTCTTTCCAGGTCACTAGAACGCGTGTCCTATCGAGAAGTGAAGCTGCAGGCGGTTCACAAAGCCCCGCAGCCCCGAGCCCCCAAATGGGTCATAGTCGAGGGTGGCCGGGTTGTCATCCTCGTCCCCCAGCTGCACGATGGTCAGCCTGCCACCCTTGCGCAGCTGGCTGACCACGGGCAGCCGCTCGCTGCCACCGGTGTTGTACCCCACATCGAGCCGCAACGGCCCCACCGGACTGCGGTAGCGAATACCAATTCCCGGCGACCAGGCGAGTTCTTCCGGCGCTTCCAGCTCGCCCTTCGCCGTCCATACCTGACCAAAGTCGACGAACGCCACTCCGCTCCAACGCTCCGAACCCAGCGGCACGCGCACCTCCAGGTTGGCGACGACGGCGTTCTCACCGCCCACCGGCCGCGGCACAACCTGCCCGGAACTCAGTCCCGCCTCCGCCGGGTCACAGACCCACGTATTGTTCTCCGTGACCTCGGACGGCAGACAGATCGGCAGGTCCGTGGAGTCCGGGACGAGCAGTACCTTCGGGCCGAGCAGGTTCTGCCCGTAGCCCCGGACGGTGTAGGCACCGCCCACGTATTGCCGCT
>Ga0209635_10000400_pt1 | contig 29079 bp, 27 predicted proteins | sample DeeMarSWOR230_32_FD_187463 | JGI IMG/M metagenome (GOLD analysis project Ga0209635, IMG submission 187463) | Marine sediment microbial communities from White Oak River estuary, North Carolina - WOR-2-30_32 (SPAdes) (version 2) | ecosystem: Environmental > Aquatic > Marine > Intertidal zone >...
AGACTGAGAATATAATAAAGTACCCTGATACCTGTACAAATCCAGAATGTAGATCGAATAGAAGCGGAGCAAGATCATTCGAACTACTTGAAAAAGAGTCAGAGTTTATAAATTATCAAGAATTGAGAGTGCAAGAACGACCTGAAGATCTGCCTCCTGGTCAATTACCGAGATGGCTTGAAGTAGCTCTATTGGGAGACATGGTGGATATTGCTCGACCAGGCGATAGGGTTTCAATAACAGGTGTAGTGAGAGCTAGTAAACGCTTCCTATCAAGAGGTGCTCAACTTAGAACTTACGATCTCGTTTTAGAAGGTAACTTTGTTGACATTGCTGGTAAAGAGCTAGAAGTCATCTATATTTCACCTGAAGAGGAGAAGGAGATCTTAGAACTCAGCAGAGATCCTCGAGTACATGAAAAGATTGTGAGGTCTATAGCCCCATCTATCTATGGGTACGATGACATCAAGGAAGCAATCATGTACCTCCTGCTTGGCGGGGTTCCGAAGGCTTTTCCTGACCTGATATCAATAAGAGGTGACATAAACCTCCTGTTAATCGGCGATCCAGGTACAGCCAAAAGCCAGCTATTACAGTATGTGGCTCGAGTTGCTCCTAGAGGTCTCTATACTAGTGGACGAGGCTCAACAGCCGCTGGATTAACAGCTGCAGTTATCAGAGAAACAGGTGGATCAATGACTTTAGAGGCTGGAGCTCTTGTATTAGCTGATAAAGGTGTCTGTGCGATCGATGAGATAGACAAGATGAGGCCTGAAGACCGCGTAGCGATACATGAAGCTATGGCGCAGCAGAGTGTTTCAATAGCTAAGGGAGGCATAGTCGCAACGTTGAATGCTCGAACAGCGATTTTGGCTGCTGCTAATCCTGCCTTAGGACGATATGATGCTTATGGTACTGTCACTGATAACATCAATCTCCCTGTCACAATACTATCAAGATTTGACCTGATCTTTGTGATAAGAGATTTACCACAAAGCGACGTGGACCGTACAATGGCAGATCATATATTGATGCTTCATAAAACAGGTACTTCTCCTTCAGAACCGCCAATCTCACCGCTTCTTCTACGTAAGTTCATTGATTATGTTAAACATACAAATCCTTCATTGAGTGAGGGGGCTATGAATCGCCTCCGAGATTTTTACTTGGAAATGCGATCAGTTTCAAGTTCTCCAGATTCTGAACAGACACCGGTGGCTATTACTGCGAGACAGTTGGAGTCACTTGTTAGGCTTGCAGAAGCAAGGGCTAGGGTGAGTCTCAGGGACGAGGTCACTGTTGACGATGCTCAAGCTGTTATACTGTTGATGCGCAAGTCTCTTAGTCAGGTCGGTATAGACATGACGACGGGTCGGCAAGACATAGATCTAATCATGACTGGCAAACCCAAAAGCCTCAGAGACAAGCTTCAAGTCGTCCTTTTAACTCTCTCCAACATGGAGAGAGATACTGGAATGGTTAATGAGGAAGAACTGTATGAGAGGATCATAGAGGAGTTTGAGATTACACGGAGTGAAGCTGATCGGCTGATTAGCCAACTTTTACGAGATGGTACAATATATTCACCTCGACAAGGCTTTCTAAAGAAGACTTGAGCTGTGAAGAGTCTTGAGAGTAACCGACATTCCAGTCCCTAGAGCAGTGAAAAAGCTACTCACTGATGAAGGTCTCACAATATTATATCCACCTCAAGAGGAAGCACTCAAAGCTGGAGCTCTTGAAGGACAGAATCTTGTACTTGCGAGTCCAACGGCTAGTGGTAAGACTCTAATTGCAGAACTTTGTATGACTAAACACATTTTGGAACGAGGTGGTAAAACTCTATATTTGACACCTCTACGCGCTCTAGCTTCCGAAAAGTATTATGATTTTATGAAATACTCGAAGCTGATAAATAATGGTCAAAAAATTAGGATTGCGTTATCAACTGGTGACTACGATTCCTCCGACCAAAGGCTTTCAAAGTATGACATTATCATAACGACTAATGAGAAGGCTGATAGTCTCTTAAGGCACAGATCAGGTTGGATACCAGATATTACATTAGTCGTCGCTGATGAAATCCACCTTCTTAGCGATTCAAGTCGAGGACCAACACTAGAGGTTACCTTAACCAAGTTGAGGGAGACACTTCCAAATGCGCAGTATCTGGCTTTGAGTGCTACTGTTAGGAACGCAGAAGAGGTAGCTGAATGGCTTAATGCCAAATCCATCACAACAGATTGGAGACCCATCAAGCTCAGTGAGGGAGTATATCTAAAAGGTTCTGTCTTGTTCAATGATGGAACTGAAATAAAAATAATGAGAGATAGGCATCAAGACCCTTCGATAAATTTAGCGATGCATGTAGTTCAACAGGGTGGACAGGCTTTAATATTTGCTAACACAAGAAGAAGATCTGTGACTTATGCTAAACGTGCTTCAGCTGCACTTAAAAATGGGCTTACTAAAAACGATAAGAGACTCTTGAAGAACGTTCAAGAGAAAATTCTTAAAACTGGTGAGAGGACCAAGCTGGGTGAGATCCTAGCGGACGTAGTCATTAATGGTTCAGCTTTCCATCACGCGGGTTTATCTTCGGGACATAGAAAGATCGTTGAAGACAGTTTCAAACAAGGAACACTTAAGATCATATCTGCAACTCCGACACTCGCAGCAGGGGTCAATCTACCTTCTAGAATGGTTGTGATTAGCAGTTATGAGAGGTATGAATCGGGGTATGGAAGATATCCAATATCTGTTCTCGAGTACAAACAGATGGCGGGAAGAGCTGGAAGACCTCAATATGACAACTTTGGAGAGAGTGTTCTCATTTCTAAGACAGAAGATGAACAGGACTATCTTTTGGAGAGTTACATATATGCAAAACCTGAGAGATTGTGGTCGAAGCTGGCTCTGGAAAGGACACTTCGAGCGCACGTTCTAGCTACTTTGGCTTCTGGCTTTGCACAAACCGAAGAGGGTGTCTTTGACTTCTTTGAAAAGACGTTTCACGCTCACCAGTATGGCTCTCGTTCAATAGGAGAAATGGTAACTAAAGTTCTTAGATTTCTCTTAAAGGAGAAGATGATTGAATACAAAGGGAAATATCTGAGAGCAACAACTTTTGGAAGTAGAATTTCTGAACTCTACGTTGATCCATTATCAGCTGTCAACATTCGAGATGGCTTAGCTAGAGGAACAGAACATTACACAGATTTGTCTTTTCTACACTTATTATCGCATACACCAGACATATCTCCCAAGTTCTATCCAAGAAGCAGCGAATTTGATTACCTTAGTTCTTACGTTGACCAGCACTCAGACGAGTTCATGATTAACATAGAGGAAATTAACGAGTGGGATTTCGATTACGAAGTTTTGTTAGGAGAATTGAAGTGTGCTTTAGTTTTGGAAGCCTGGATTAACGAGATGTCTGAAGGAAAAATATTGGAGAGCTTCAATGTACAGCCTGGTGACTTGCACAGGCTAATTGAGACTGGTAAGTGGCTCATTTATACCATGTATGAGCTCTCACACCTTTTTGGATACAATAGATACATTCCAAAGATATTTGAGTTACAGAAGAGGATACAACCTGGAGTTACCAATGAACTGTTGCCTTTGGTTGGACTTCGAGGTATTGGGCGAGTAAGGGGAAGAATGCTATTTAATGCAGGATATAAAACTATAAGGGACCTCAAAAGAGCTTCACTGAACGACTTGATCATTGTTCCATCAATTGGATCAAGAGTCGCAAGGAGGGTAAAAGAACAGGTCGGAGGACTAGTAAAAATGGATGAATGGGAACGAATCAAAAGTAGAGAAGCTGAACAGAAATCTCTTTCAGATTTTGATAAGTAGACTTTAGTAGAAGGTTCCTTTACTATTTGTTGATCATCTCATTGATCTGCTGTTCCATAACGTGCCCACGACAGTAAACCTTTCCAGTTTTTACACCCTCAACGGACAACATTTTATTTTTGATGTCCTGAGCAAGTTTGATTGCTATTGGACAGAAGGGACTGGAGGGCACAAATTCTATGTCAACCATACCGGGTTGTGTCTCTTCTACTCTACGAATCATCTTCATTTGAGCGAAAGTCATGTGAGTTTCTGGGTCGATGATCGCTCCGACCACGTTAAACACTTTTGTTTCCAGGTTATTCAAATCTAGATCTCACCTACGAAAAGCGTTGACTTTACAATATGTATCGAGCTTATAAAGATGTAGTATGTAAGAACATAAAGCTCTATTTACTATGTAGTAAAGTGTTCTAAAGGAAGTTTGAGTAATTGTCTATCTCTAATGTGCACATTGACCCTTCTGCTCATGTTAGTATTGATACATCGTTATCTCCAGGGTGTTTCATTGGTGCAAATGTTAGCATAATAGGTCGATGCAAATTCAACTCAAATGTAAGAGTTGAACCCAATGTTGTTGCATACGGACCAATAGAAGTTGACGATAATACATATATTGGATCTAATTCCGTTTTGGGTTTCCCAAATAAACAAGCATTAAATGAGATACTAAAGAAAGGGTCCCATACTAATGTAGAAAAAGCTTTGACGAGGATAGGTAAGAGTGTCGTAATACGTACTCATTGTGTTCTATATTCTGGAGTAATAGTTGAAGATGATGTCAAATTCGGGCATAATTGTATGGTGAGAGAGAGAACATCCATAGGTAAAAGAACCGTAATAGGCACAAATAGCGTGATTGATGGAGATTCTGATATTGGTAAGGATGTTTCTATGCAGACAGGAGTGTACGTTCCGACTAATTCAGTCATCAAGGATCATGTATTTTTAGGTCCATATTGTGTTTTAACAAATGATCTCTACATGTCTCGGAAACCATATGTATTGAAAGGGCCAATAATAAGAGAATACGCATCAATTGGAGCAAACGCAACAATTTTTCCAGATGTAGAGATAGGTGAAGGCGCAGTTGTCGGAGCTGGTGCTGTAGTAAGAAGGGGTGTTCCAGCAAGAACTGTATTCGTTGGCGTACCTGCGAAAAAGTTAAAGGATGTCCCTCCAGACTGGAAAATATCGTAGTAACATTGTATGTATTAATAAATCAACGAAAAGGTTGGTGTTGGATTGAATCGACGAATTAAATTGGCGTTACCAATAGTATTAGTCATAATAATAACAACATTTAATGTTACAAGTTTAAACGCACAAGCTGAAGCAAATCCAACAGTCGACGTTTTCCATTTAATCCATGTTAGAGACGGTGGCTTGATCGTCGTAACAGATGATATAACGATAACTAATAATGGTGAAAATCCGATTTCGGAGATATCAATAGGTTTCCACTCAGATTTTCGTGATCAACTTGAATACCTTAAGGCATCTGATGATAAGGGAAACACTCTTACTATAATGAATGATGTTTCAGGAACAGATCCAGAAATCTATGCTGTAAACGTTAAACTTGATGAACCAGTCATCATTGGTGATGTTAAGAACGTTACGGTCACATACATATTTTCAAAATTAATATCTTTTGAGAGACTGGATTATAACACCACATTCCCAATGTACCCTTCCTTTGATCTGGAAGCTAGATCTTGTCATTCAAAAGTAATATTACCGGTTGAGGCTACATTAGAGGAGAGCAGCTGGACAGACAATGAAACCAGCTATGATAATAAGGTTGTAAGTCCTCTCCCTCCACACTCAAAAGATGTGGGATTCGTTACCTTTTCGGGAGACGTCCATATCTATGAAATTGATAAGGCGGTCAGGGAAATCTCGATAACGTCATTAAATAGTATAAGGGTCAAGGACTCTTTTCATATAAAAAATATCGGAAGAAGATTGATTACTAAACTGAAAATAGAGCTTCCTAAAGACGCTGAGCACATTACTGCTCACGACAGCTTGGGAGATCTATCGACAAGTGACGATTTGAACAGCGAAACGAATAGAACACAAACAGAAGTAACTTTACGTTATCCATTAAGAGGATCACCAGTCAATGATGCTTTTGAGTTCAGACTTGAATATGAAGTGTCAACATCTACTTACATAGTTCAACGTGATTGGTCAACTTATACTTTAAACTTAACAACGGATATAGGAACCGAAACAATGATCTCAGACTATATTTCACGCGTCATACTTCCAGAAGGAGCTGAACAAATAACAAGTTTCGGAAATGAGACCGAAATAGGTCTTCAACAAACCATCTCTAAAAGAATTCGCAATGTTTCACCATTAGATTTAGTCGACTTCACTGTTGAATACAGTTACATTGTCCTATGGGCAGCTCTCCGCCCCTTACTTTTAATTGGATTGATATCCCTTTCCTTTGGAGGAACGCATTATTTATTGAGAAGTAGGAGGGAAGTCTCGCCTCTCTCAATTTCAACTTTAAACCTAGAGCTTCTATCGTCTTTCATAGAGAACTGTGAGGAGAGAACTGCGCTCTGGATTGAACTAGAAACCATCGAAGGGAGAGCTAGACGTAGAGGAATGCGACGACGCGAGTATAGACAACGAAGAAGAACCATAGAGAAACGGCTGAAATCAACAAATGACAAGATCACATCATTGAAGAATAAGATCAAAGGAATCGGACCTAGATATTCAAATCTAATTAAGGAAATTGAAACAGCTGAAACCGACCTTAAAACATTCGAAGAGAACAAGAAACTTATTACAGAGCAGTTAAGGTCAGGAAAAATTTCAAGAAATGCACATGAACAATTACTGAAAACATATCAAGGAGGGATCAATAGGTCACGAACCTCCATTGACATCGCTTTAGCTGAGCTCAGGAGAGACTTAAGGTAAAAGCAGATTTTTTTCTCCACCGTTAACCTTTATCATCAATGGTGACTTATTCTTAAAAGGTAGAGTCTTGATGAAACGTTGTATCCTAGTTATTGGATATGGTTCTCAAATCTGTCCTGAAGACGCGTATTGGAAAGCCTACGAAGTCGGATACGAAATTGCGTCAAAAGGACACGCTCTGATCACAGGGGGTAAGGGAGGCGTTATGGAAGGTGCGAGTAGAGGAGCTAAGGATGCCGGAGGTTCAACGATAGGAATAGTAGGATCAAACAACAAACTGGAAGCTAATCGTTTCTGCGACATCGTTATTCCAACAGGTATCGGAGAGGCTAGAGATTTTATCACGTCTTTTACGGCTGATGCGGTAATAATTGTGGGTGGTGGAGTTGGGACATTAATTGAAGCCTGTGTCGCATATATTAAGAGAAAGCCAATCGTTGCCCTCAAAGGAAGTGGTGGCATTGCAGATGTAATTGCGGGTAAATATCTTGATGAAAGGCAGTTAATTCTTATACAAGAAGCAGATGATCCAATGAGCGCTGTGAGACTTGCAGATCAGCTTATGTCGTAAAATTTGATGTATAAGATATATTCAAACTGAGTACTTGATTCGTAATTATATTAAAAGTTCATGAATTATCTATGCTGGACGTTACTCAGACAAAGTGCAGGGATATAAATTAATTAAAAAGCCCAATAACTCTTATTTGACTCGTCTTTATCGATGGTGATTATGAATCCATTACTGGTTTCCTTTAACGTTAGATAATCGGACTCCAATAGAAGTTTTATGGTCTTTAACCTAACAGACTTACTTGCGTATACAATGTTACTAAGTCTGATGTCAATCTTTATCTCGTCCACATTTAATTTTTCCATACCTTCATTCAATGATTTAGTCTAGTTTTAAAGTATACGCATGAGTAGAAAATTATTAGATAATTGTCACATCAAATTTATCGAGAATCGTTAAGGTTCAAAATTAAGAAAACCTTTACAAATAAAAAAAATACCAAAAGTGAAGAAAAGAAGCTAGTGAAATATTTGGAACATTGTTGTGGTGTCACTATGGATAAGAGTGATTTTCAAGTTCATTCTTTGGCTGAGGATTGGGAGGAGTTAGATGAAGCCATCAGACAACGTCAAAATTTACCATATCTGAGTGAAGTAGACAATGTGTTCTTAGAATGGGTAAGGTTGAGCATTCATTACTTGAAAGAGAAACATGAAGCTAAGGAGATTCGTTAAGTTAACAAGCTTCTTGATCCGATAAGGAATATGGTTTTTTCATTCGAGTTACCGATCTCTTTTTTTCCTTTAACGACAAAGAATTAAAGAAATGAACTTTTTTGGAGTAGAAGATGGATAAAACCATTCGTGACTGGGATGGAGAATTCATTACATGTCGATTTGATCGCTCGACAGGAACAATGATGTTCATTTCATTCTATTCAACTGTTTTAGGAATTGCAAGTGGAGGCACTCGTCTTAAAACCTATACTCATTCTCAAGAAGCACTAAGAGATTCGATGCGTTTGGCTGAGGAGATGACTTACAAATTCGCTATAATCGGTTTTCCTCGTGGCGGTGGAAAAGCAGTACTATCAGTTTCCAAGAACTTCAAACCAAGCGACCGTGAGGGGCTTATGGCGCGATACGGTCAATGGTTATCAGATCTCAAAGGAATATTTGAAACGGGTCCAGACCTCAGAACTGGTCCAAAGGATAGGGCAATTATTAACAGACATTACTCTGGTGTTTTTGGCTTACTAATTCAGATGGGAGGAGCTGGTGATTCACGACCTGCAACAGCACGGGATGTTTTTTATGGAATCAAAGCCAGTTTTTTACATTATTTTAAAACATCTGACTTATCAGGTCGGACAATATTAGTGTAAGGTGTTGGGAGTGTTGGGGAACCATTGATTCGTTTATTGTTAGATGCTGGTTGTGAGGTACAATTCAGTGATATAGATCCAGAATGTATTGCTAAGGTTTGCCAAGAACGGGGTATTTCTTACGTGAAGCCAGAAAATGTGTACAAGTAACAATGCGATGTTTTTGTACCTTGCGCCATCGGCGGAATCCTAAATCGAAAAACTATTCCTCAATTAGCGTGTAACATCGTTGCTGGAGGAGCTAATAATCAGCTTGATCAGGCACAGGATGGTGATGCTTTATATGAGAGAGGAATCCTCTACGCGCCTGATTACGTGATTAATTCAGGAGGAGTCATATTCTTAATCGGAATTGAAGGTTTAGGTTGGACGGATTTGCAGGTTCAAAATCGGAATTTGTCAGATTGAAGAAACATTAAATGAAGTATTCGTTTACTCGGAAAAACAGGAAATAAGTCCAGCACGTGTCGCAAATCAAATAGCTAAGGAAAGAGTAAAACGAGGAGCTTAAAAAAGAAGTTAAAAGAAATGATATTTGTTAAGTCAGATAACAAACTCTATGTTATCTTCAAAAATAGCATTCTCAAACATTAAAACAGTTCATTCCGTAAAAAGAGTTGTTTTCATATTTATTTACGTATCATTCAAGTTCTTCGTTCAGTGAATTATCACTGTGTCCCTTGGATACCATTACGCTTCCAACATCGTCGAGTGACCAGACCAGTTTATCGCCATCTCCTATGTCGAGTCTCACTCTAACCTCTTTAGGAATGGTCGTTTTTCCGTATTGAAATATCTTACTTACAGATAAGATGGTTTCAATGTTTCTTCTCTTTTCGGCCTCTTTTAATGAGTCTAAATCCAGTTTTGTATATCGGCTCTTCCATTTTCCATTTGACATCATACTCATACGTAATCCTCTATTTTATGGATTAATCTTGACTTTAATATCCAATTAATTATAATAATATCGTATTTTATTTGTATAATATACATAGTTACTTCTATTCACGTAATTTTGAATTGATTATTGTTTACTACGTAAGAATATTTATATTATATCGTACTAAACATACTAAAAACTTGTACAATTTTGTACTAAACTTAAAAACTGAATGCTATCCACCAATATTAAGTAAACGAGACCCAAAAATAATGCTCGATTTATTAAATGAAGAGATGCTTTTAAGAAAAAAAAGGGAGTAACAGAAGAAAAAACACGCATATATGACTTACAAATCATTAACTAGCTAATTCGATGTCTTATTTCTTCTCATAATCTTCAAGATATCCATAGGAATAGCCATCGGGGTCTCTTCTTGTGTAAACACCTGAACGGTCGAAGAAGACGTTTTTGCCACTTACTGCTAGAGGAATGGCTAACACATGATCTGCTTTCATAAATCCGAGAGCCTTTGCGATTCTACCTGCGCTAAGCATTATCCTATTATCGGCGTTGTGGATCATCGCTGTTTTTACTGCGGAACCAGCTGCTATTCCAAGGTCCATAAGTTTCATGTCACGTTCCCAGTCTGGAAGATCGTCAGGTGTGTTTACGCCTATTAACACAATAGGTCCAGACGCGTCTATGCTTAATGCATCCCTTCTACTGCCTTTTTCAGTCATTGTATTCGATAACTTTTGTTTCTCTTCTCCAGTTAAGATTGTTGTTAAAACGCTGTCCCTGCCTCTGCCTTTAGGTGCTGTCCTTGCTGAAACAAGCATAAGTTTTGCTATGGTCAAAAGTCCCTCATTTTCCGCTTCCTTATTTGTAATGATCAGTTCGATTACCTCCTATACCGGAATAAGGTCGTTGAAGGTTTATGAATCTTGGTATTCTCAAATAATTCCTCAGAATAATTAGCTTGTAGAACACAATATGAGGAGAGACTTATTTAAGCTGAAAAGAAGTTATAATAAAGTGACTTTTAGAGTTCTTTCATTTTTTCTTTGTGAATTATTTATTTCCTACCCCAGCTACGTTATCAATATCTAATAAAAGAGTTAGTGGTGTTATCTGTGTAGCTTGATAATTAAAAAAGAGGGGGGGTTTTTAATACCAAACTGCTCCGGTTGCTTTGGTATAATAAGTGCGCGCTATGTATTGGTAGCTTGGAGGATACTTTGTCTCTGACAATAACTTATACTATTGGGGATTGAAATTTAATACCCAAATCCAAACTTTGCGTATGTCTATCACTTTGAACAAGCTAATGTAAGTGATTAGTTATTCCAAATTCTCCAGTGTTTGGGTCGTGAAATATTTGGATTTGAGGGAGATAGAAAGTGAAAACTAAAAAGGCAAGAGTTACTATTACGAGAGCAACAAGAGAAATTAGTTACAAACTCTTAGATAGTTTTTTAAAAGTCAATAGCTTATAACTGATGAGTTGTCCAACGATTATAGCAAAAATAAAACTAAGAATATCTATCATGAGGTCTTCTTCGGTAAAAAAAGGTATATGAGTAAAAGATTGCTGGAATAATGAGCGTTATAGCATAAATACCAATTGCCTTTGCAAAAAAGAAGTTGTTGGTTCTCTTGTTTAAGTAACGATATTCAAAAATTGCGTACATAAGCGTTGGCCAGAAAGCAATTTTCAAATGCTCCCATACACTTTCATTCACAGCAGAAAACACTCCAACAATTGGTTGATTTCCAGACCATTCAAAAGTGAAATGAAGCATACTTACGTGCGCGCGCTTAAGATTGTAATAACGCACATTCCATAATTTCAATAAAAAGTTAGTAAGCTAGATATCCCAAATAATATATGGAAATATCTTCCAAAGTAAAAAATCCAATTAAAGTGTTATTTCAAAAACAGTGACATTTCTACTTCCAATTTCAAAAAAGGGGTATTCTGGTACATGTGTATTGGTAGCCCGGAGGAGATTCGAACTCCTGTCGCAGGGTCCAAAGCCCTACATGCTTAACCGATAAAATCTTTGGCCTCTACACCACCGGGCTATGATACATTTCTGATTTAGCAAGTCCATTCTTATAGGTTTCTTGCAAGAAAAAAGTTACAGTTATGATTTGAGGTTGAAGGGTTTACCTTCATTTTTTATTTCATCTGGTACATTTTTCTCCCATCTTTGAAGGAAAGCGATGTCTTCCTTCCTATTACGTAGATCATCAGGAAGCATATGTGGAATCTCATCAATTATAGGATACCATCTATTGCACTTCTTACAAACAAGAATTCCTTCAACTATCTCCTCTTTCTCCTCAAAAACTAAACAAGATAACGGGTAACTTCTACATGGAGGCAAGCAAGCAAGCAGATCCAATAAACGTCGTTTCATACCACTCATCTCGTTATTTAATGCAGATGTGTATAATTCAAATTTTATAATCCCGAACCCAAAGTTGTTAATCTTATACCAAGTTCTTTTGCAAACGATCTATTTAGGAGGTTACATCCGTCGACTACACAAGGCGGCTTCTCCATAAGCCTTGTGAGTCTCCTCCAATTCAGTTTTTTAAATTTATCATGGTTAACAGCTATTAAGACACAGTCAGCGTTTTCAACAGCCATTTCTGCTGAGCCAGTTCCATCGAATCCAATAGAATCGATCTCTTCACTTGAGAAGAAGGGATCATAAACACGTGTTTGAATTCCTTTCTCATGAAGCAGTTCAATCACATTAATGGAAGGAGAGTGTCGAACCTCTTTCACATTTGATTTGTAAGAGAGACCTAAAACCGCTATTGTTGATCTTCTAACTCTCTTGTCACATGATCGAAGGGCTTTCATTAGTATTTTAACTATGTGTGAGGGCATATTATCGTTTATTTTCCGAGATGCTTTTATTAGCTTAACCTTAGCACCAGTCTTTTCAGCCACTTCCATAAGAAAATAAGGGTTAAAGGGTATACAATGCCCACCGACTCCAATGCCTGGTCTATGGATATGACTGTAAGGTTGACTGTTGGCTGCTTCTCTTGCTTCGTAAAAATCTATCCCTATACTCTCACAAATTAAAGCCAGTTCATTCGCCAGAGCAATATTTAGATCTCTGTATACATTCTCAAAGAGCTTAATTGTTTCAGCCGTTTTAACACTACTAGCCTTAATGAGGTCAGATTCAACTATACAATTAATAGTTGAAGAAGCTAGATCTAAGCTTCGCTCATTAATTCCTGCAACAATTCGGGGATAGTGAACAATATCACGGAGAACTCTACCCGCTGTAGCGCGTATCGGGCTGTAAGCAAGACAAAAATTGCGTCCCGCAAGTTTACCCGATGCTTTTTCTATCATCTCTTTAAATAGACCTTCTGTAACACCTGGTCCAACAGTACTCTGCAATATTATGAGGTTTCCACCTTGTATTCCAAATCCTATGTCTCTGCCTGCCCTTTCGATTGCTGAATAATCCGGTTTCATTTTACTATCAATCGTTGTTGGTACAATGACTAGGATTATATCACTCTTTTCTGCTGCTTCTCGAGTATCGGTTGTAGCAATAAAGCGTTTACTCGTAATGCTTTTATCCAATAACTCTCTCAAACCCGTCTCTTCAAACGGTAAATCGCCATTATTAATTTGGTTAATTATTACAGGATTAATATCTACACCAATCACGTTAGCTCCTATGTCAGAAAAAAGACAGGCAGTAGGAAGACCCATCCTTCCTAAACCGTAAACACCAATAGTAATGTCTCCTCGTTTTAGGTCCTCTGCAATCTTTGAGGAGTCCAAATTTATGACTTTAACCAATTCTTCTCACCATCGGTAAAAGACGTTAAATGCTATCAAATCTTATCGACTTATTTGGGAAGACTAATCTATCAATCTTTCCGCACTATATATCAATTAGATAATGTTTGAACTCTATAAGGCTCAGTCCTTAGCAAGTTTGATGTGATTTAAAATGAAAATCTGGATAGATATGCTGACTCCAAAACAAGTCCATTTTCTAGGCAGATTAAGTTTAAGATTAAAAGAGGAAGGGCATGAAGTTCTCAATACAACAAGACTCTACAGGGAGGCAAATCAACTCCTAAAACTTTTAGGTTTTAAAGCAGAAGTATTTGGAAAACATGGTGGAGGCACACTTGAAGGTAAGTTATTGGCGAGCACACAACGAATCAATGAACTTACTCCTGTAATAGCAATAGAACGACCGGACATAGCCATCTCCTTTTCATCGCCAGAATCGGCAAGGACTTCCTTCGGTCTTGGAATTCCCCATTATTCAATTAACGACTCACCCCATGCGATAGCAGTAGCTCTTCTCACTTTACCACTCTCAAAAAAATTGTTTGCTCCAAAGGTAATACCTAAGGAAAAATGGATACAAGTAGGTGTAAAAGAGGAAAAAATAATTCAGTATAATGCACTTGATCCAATCGTTTGGATAAAGAATTTCAAGCCAGATCCTGCGATTTTAGATGAACTCAATTTGGATGTGAAGAAGCCAATTGTTGTATTTAGGACGGAAGAATCATTTGCAGCATACCTACTCGGAAGAACCTCACAAGAATCAGTGATCATACCTATCATAAAGAAGCTTCAAAAACAATATAAAGACCAAGTTCAAGTAATAATACTTCCAAGATATGAGGAACAAATTTCTGTAATCAATACTATTTTTGGGGACTGCGTAATTACTCTTGAGAAGGTTGTAGATGGACCTAACCTTTTATCATTCACATCAGTCTTTATTGGAGCAGGAGGAACTATGACAGCTGAGGCTGCATTGTTAGGAATACCAGCTATTTCATGTTATCCTCGTGAACCAACCATTGTCGAAGAGTTTTTAATCAATGAAAATGTGGTTCAACGCTCAACTAACCCTAATATTATATGTTCTAAAATCGTAGATATTCTCAACAATTTTGATAAAGTACGTTCAGATAAAATGGAAAAAGCAAATAAACTGATAAAAAACATGGAAGATCCTTTTGACATAATTTCAGAAAATCTTGAAGTAAAAGATTGAACCTGTAATTTTTACTCATCATTGAAGAAGATTTTTAGGCTTCATAAAAGAAATTGTCGAATATGGATATGATTGAATGAAGGTAAATATTCCCATTAATAAACCGATTATTGGTGAAGAGGAAGCTGAACTCGTTAAAAAGATTACATTATCAGGCATGTTCACGAATCCACAACCTGAAGGTGGTGAATGGGTCAAAAAGTTTGAAGAAGCTTTTGCTAATTATATTGGTGCAAAAAACGCCGTTTCAGTTAATTCAGGAACATCAGCTCTTTATGCTTCACTATTAGCTGCAGATGTGGGAATAGGAGACGAGGTTATTGTTCCACCCTTCACATTTCCTTCAACAGCAGACGTGGCCTTACTTGTAGGTGCTAAACCCATTTTCGCAGACGTTAACATTGACACTTATAATATCGAACCCGATGACGTGAAAAAGAAAATTACAAAAAATACGAAGGCGATCATACCCGTTCATCTTTATGGTTTATCCGCTGACATGAACCCAATAATGGAGATAGCTGAAGACAATGATTTAGCTGTAATTGAAGATGCTTGTCAATCTCATGGTTCAGAGTATCACGGTAAAAAAACGGGGTCTCTTGGACACATGGGGTGCTTTAGCTTCTATCCCTCCAAAATAATTACTACTGGTGAGGGAGGGATGGTTACAACTAATGATGATGATTTAGCAGAAAAACTAAGATTAATCAGAACACATGGGCATGGAAGAGAATATAAAACCGTTCTTCTTGGCACTAATTTAAGGATGCCTGAATTAGAGGCTGCTATTGGTTTCACTCAACTTAGCAGGATAGAATCATTCCTTATTGCAAGAAAAACAAACGCTGATTTTTATAATCAAGTCCTCACACCTCTAGAAAACGCTTACCTACCAATCGTCCCAAAAGGGTATAAACATAATTGGTATCTTTACACCATTAGACTGAAAAAAGAAGAGGTACAAGGTCATATTCTTCCTAAGCTAAGGAATCAAGGTATTAGTGCAAAGGTATACTATCCATATCCTATTCATACGATGCCTTATTATGTCAAGCTTGGTTATGGTAACGAAATATATCCTAACTCAGAACTAGCTGCAAAGTCTGTGATCTCACTACCAGTGCATCCAGGAGTTACAGAAAAAGAAGCTGATTATATTAAAGATGTTGTCTTATCGGTAATTCACTGAGTTACATAGAAGTTTCGTTAAATTATGTAGATGTCTAAAAAAGGTCTGAAATCCTATCAGTTGATGTTAGCAAACTGAAATAGAGTTGTTTAACTAGAAAGTTTTTACACATTTTTCGTTAGAAAAATACTGTTTTTTTCCAGAATATCTATTCAATTCATTATGTTAACTAGCTAATAACAGAAGTGATAACTTAATCCGGATTTATCAAAAATGTTTGAAAAATTAGTCTTAATTGTCTTATAGTAAGTTGAATCCGTAAAAAGTACGGATTTCCAAAATCCGATGTCTTCAGAGTAGTGCTTTTTTAACACTTCAAGGATCAGTTTCCAATTTCCATATTTGATGTTAAGTCTATCTATTAATACATATTCAGGATTCACTCGTTTAATTTCATCGACTAATTTTATCAGTGTCTTTTCAGTAACAATTGGGAGTACGGGTCCAAGAAAAACATAAGTACTCACGTTCTCATCAGCAAGTTTGTTTAGAGCAGATAATCTTTCCCTTACAGATGATGAATAAGGCTCAAATCTCTTTCTTGCTTCTTCCTCAAAAGTAGTTAAACTCATTCCAACACTACATGCTTGAAAACGTTTGAAGAGGTCTATGTCTCGGGTTACAAGGGATGACTTTGTTAAAATTGACACAGGAAAACCATACATAGCAAGCTTTTCCAACAATTTTCTGGTTAATTCATACTTCCTCTCAAGAGGTTGATAAGGATCAGTAACACTACTAAGTATGGTTAATCCCTTTCTTAATCGAGATAGCTGACGAGACGCAATTGAAACCGCGTTGACTTTTATATCAACGAATTGACCCCACTCCTCTTTATGTCCAGAAAATCTTCGCATAAAACGAGCATAACAATAGGAACACCCATGTTCACAACCCACAAATGGATTAATCGAGTATTCAGCACCTGCAATCCCTGTCTTACTGATTATGCTTTTACACTGAATCTTCTGAACAAGGACCATTGAAAATACCTTTCATACATATTACTCACAAAAAAGATATGAATCTATCCTCCCATAACTTTTTACAACAAATATAATCTAATCTATGATGTGATTCATGTTTAATGGGACGAAAACAGAGTAAAATCATTAAAAAAGTAAGGAAAAAACTCCTTGGGACATCTCACCTATTAGATGACATAGGTGTCGCATTAGACCTTAATCTACCAAGTCAAATACCCACGTCAATCCCAAAAGGAAGCAAATGCACGGTATGTAAAGGCTCCAAAAATATTTGTGGAAAAACTAAATGTCCCCTTCTTTCAAGACTTGACGCGTATCTAAAGTTAGAACCAATGATGGAGAGAAAAGAGATTGAAGGCGCCTCTCCACCCGGAGTTTTTGTTGGGAGAATAGGATATCCTAAAGTGTACGTAGGACCATTAGTACCACCTTTCTATGGAGACACTTCTTTATTTGACACTCCTGAACAATGGTTTGGAAAATCAATGGATGAGATTGTCAGGTTCAGACTTCGGTTAATTAGAGGAAAGATAAGGGCTGATATAAGGGACCCTTATGATAATGGAATGATTGAGGAGACAAGAATAACGGCTCTATCAGAGAAACCTGTTGAGATTGAACTTAACCTAAAGAGTAAGCCTAGCAAAAGATTCGTATTGAGTGACTCAGTTCAACCCATAGGACCTTCAGCGATTGTTAAAAAGCTGAAAGTTGGAAATGTAAAGTTAAATCACCACATAGAAAATGCTTACTATGATACAGACTTGAAATCTTCTGAAGCCATTCTTAATATCTATAATGATGGCATTTCTGTAACCAAAATACAAAAAGCTCTGAGTCTAGGTGCTTTTGGACTAGAGAAGAAGAGAAGACTTGTACCAACAAGATGGAGTATAACTGCTGTAGATAGTATTATTTCTCAAAAAATGATGGACAAGGTAAAAACACAGCCAATTATTAACGAGTTTAGGGTGTATGAATCAAACTATCTCGATAACAGATTTGAGATACTAATGATACCAGAAGCTTGGAAATATGAAACAATGGAGGCTTGGTACCCCGGAACAATATGGAATCCAGATAGGCACCAGATCCACATCTATGGGGACAGTGAAGGCTACAGAGGAAGAAGTAACTATGCTTCCATTGGAGGATGTTATTATGCCGCTAGACTAGCAGTGAATGAAGCACTAATGAAAGAAAAAAGACAAGCTACAGTTATTATAATGAGAGAAGCGCATCCAGGTTACATAATGCCTGTAGGAGTGTGGCAGGTAAGAGAAAATGTAAGAAACGCACTAAACCAGAGACCTCTCAAATACAATAACCTAAAAGAAGCACTTTCTAGAATAAAGTCCAAGCTTGATATTAGATTAGACAATTGGGTAGATCAGAGTGATCTACTCAAAGATACCCTATATCAGAGAAAATTGACTGAATTTGTAATGACACCGTAATTTTTGAATTACAGAAGCGTTAGTTAAGTTACTCTCTCCAAACAGCAGCGGTCTCTCTGAGGATCTCCAAAGCCTTACGTATCTCTCCAGGATGAATTAGAGTAAAACCGCATTTGGGACATCTCCAACCCTTTATCATAAGGCTCTCGCCTCTAAAGATGGTTGTAGACATTGTTTGAATATCACAGAAGACGCAGATAGGATTTGAAACCATCCATTTTTTTGCGTCTTTTATGTTTTTGTTGGACATTGATAAGGCTTCTCCGAACTAATCTTATATATGCAGAAAGAACAACTCAATAAAAATGTTGTTGAGTCGATAAACAATATATTGTTAATTTATAACGAAGTCATTTGATCAATTATCCTACAAAGATAAAATTATTGTAAGTTTATCATATCATTACACTTTCAATCGGTCTCATCTCTTAAAGGTGCCTTGAAATGATCAGTGCCTGTGTTATGTCTTTGAATGAGGAGAAGATAATAAGTGATTGCGTTAAGGCGTTAAGAAATCAAGTAGATGAGATAATAATCTTCGACGCTGGAAGTATCAGCTGACACTGTCGGGATATCCCGAGTCCTTGGAGCGAAAGTATATGTTGAGAATAGTAACACCTCAGAAGGAAGAAACTGTGCAGCTAAAAAGCGTAAAGATGATAACCTCCTTTTTATAAATGGAGATTGCATAGCTACCCCAGATTTAGTTTAAAAAAAGGAAAGAAAGAATGAGTGTCAGAGTAGGAGCTGTTTATGCGAAAGTTTTACCGATCGAGAAAGATTGGATAAGTATTTTTTTTATGAATTAATATCTTGGACCAACTACCTTCCTTTTACAGAAAAGGGCCAATATTTTTGGTAAAGAAAGACCTTTTCTTTAAAGCAGGTGCTTATGATGAGAAATATATTTGTAGCGAAGATGTGGAATTGACGCTTAGGCTTATGAAGCAAACAAGAGTAAAATTCGCGTCAGAAGCCGTTGTTTATACGACAATGAGGAGGATGAAAGGACAAGGATACTAAAAGACATTAGTTGAATGGTTACTTAACTGTGTGTGTCTTATTCTATTTTAGTAGGCAAAGCTATCAAAAATATAGGTAAGATGTTTTTTAGACTAATGTAATTTCGTAATTCATTTGGTTAAACTTTATTGGATTCATCGTCTTCATATGATGTTGTCAAGATTGATCATAGAAGATTATTGCTTAAACCATTCATTTAGTATGACATAACAAAATTCAATAAATAAACTTATCAAAATCGGTGTAAGTTTGATGAATACATATGATGAAAAATCAAAGAAAAAACTGGTTTTGATAGCAGTTGTACCAGCCTTTAATGAATCCAGATTTATCTCTAATGTGATTCATAGCGCACAAAAATATGTTGATAAAGTAATTGTCATCGACGATGGAAGCATAGATGACACTCAAGAGATAGCACGAAAATGTGGTGCTGTTGTACACAGTAATGAAAAAAATGTTGGAAAATGGTTTGCATTAAAAAAAGGTTTTTCATTAGCATTAGAAATGGAAGCTGATATAGTCATTACGATAGATGGGGATGGTCAACACAATCCTCATGAGGTGCCTAAGTTCCTAAACGCATTGTTAAATGGAGCTGACGTTGCTATAGGCGTGAGAATATGCAAAGGAAAAATGCCTATAATACGTAAAATATCTAATTATTTAACAACAAATATAATTAATTCATTATTTTCACTCAAGATCTCTGACTCACAATGTGGATATAGAGCATATAGTAGGAAAGCTATAACAAACCTCGAGATTGCATCAGAGGGCTATGAAGGAGAGACTGAGTCAATAATTAGACTTGGAAAAACCTCTTTAATAATAGAGGAAATTCCAATTCAAACATTATATGGAATCGAGAGCTCAAAAATGAGCACAGTTAGAGACACTTGGCGTTTCCTCAAAACCGTATTTTCAATGAAGATAAAGGGATTTTAAAAAGCTAGATAGCTGCGAAATTATTTAAAATTGTAAAGTTACTCATCTATTAAGCTTAATTATTTCATATCATAAGACAATAGGTTCCAAAAATTTGGAAAATGTCCGATAAAATTCAGACATCATATGTCGAAACCTTATAAAATAGGAATGGAACTGAAAACCTTTCGTAGACCTAAATATTTGTTTTTAATAGATCCATAAAAATCATAAGACACTTTCCATTAAAGCTCACATACTGGTGATAAAATTGGTTCTGAGAGGCGTCTATGTTGGCAGATTTCAACCTCTTCACATTGGACATTGTCATGCCATCGAATACATATTAAGGGAAGTTGATGAGCTCGTAATCATTGTTGGTAGTTCGCAACATAGTCACACTTTTAAAAACCCATTCACGTGTGGCGAGAGAATATCCATGATCAGAATGGCGATGAATGAAATCAATATTGAACACTCAAAATATCTTGTTGTACCAGTTCCAGACGTAGAAAACCACGCACTTTGGGTCTCTTTGATTGTATCTATGATTCCAAGATTTGTAAAAGTTTACTCAAATGATCCACTAACAACAAGATTATTCAAAGAAGCTAAAATTGAGGTTAAAGGGATTCCCCTCTATGAAAGAGAAAAATATTCTGCGACCGAGGTAAGACGTCGTTTACTTACGAAGGAAAATTGGCGTGAACTTCTTCCTACCTCAGTTGCAAATTTTATCACAGAAATAGATGGGGTTGCAAGAGTTCAAAGGCTCAATGTATGAGACAGTATCTGATTAATCATTATTGAGAAGAAATTTCTCAGGAGTAAAATAGCTTAAATTGAGAATTCTTATTGTAAGTGATATTCATAGTAACAATTCTGCTGTTGCTCGTCTAAGGGATAAAGCGCTTAAAGAACGCGCTGATGTTTTATTAATATGTGGAGACATAACACATTTTGGGACAATCCAAGCAACTGAGAGGATATTGAAAGTACTTTCTCACTCTAGCAAGGTGTTATTTGTCCATGGAAATTGCGACCCAAGCGAACTAAGCGAGAGAAAGAGGATTGGAAATTCTGAAAATCTTCATTCAAGACATGTAAATATTGATGGTTTGAGTTTCATTGGATCTGGTGGATCTTTAAGAACTCCTTTTGAGACAAGGATCGAATACACTGAAGAACAAATATCAAATCACCTCAAAAATGCTTTATTAGAGTTAGGCAATATGAGGGTCATCGTGGTCTCTCATGATCCTCCATTTAATACCAAATTAGATAGAATATATTCTGGGGAGCATGTAGGTAGTCTGGCACTTAGAGAGTTTATTTTAATAAGGAAACCAATAATCGTGGCATGTGGGCATATACATGAAGGACGAGGTATTGATAAAATAAGCGACTCGATTATTGTTAATCCTGGACCTACATTTAATGGCTATTGTGCTCTAGCTGAAATTAATGAAAACCAAGTAACTGTAGAGCTCTCTAAAGCAGATTGAAGAAGGTTTAAATCCTTTACATTGATTACGGTATCTCCCGAGGGTTAGTATTTTGCCTATAAAGAAGGGAGACTTTGTTCTCGTTGACTTCGTGGCGAAGGTCAAAGAAACCGATGAAGTATTCGACACAACGATAGAGGAAGAAGCTGAAAAATCAGGAATACGAAAGGAAGACTCAAAGTATGAGCCTTTATTAGTTGTAGTCGGTGAGCGATGGGTATTAAGAAGTTTGGACGATGCAATCGTTGGTATGAATACTAATGATTCAAAGACTATTGAAATCCTGCCACAAGACGGTTTTGGACTTCGAGATCCATCAAAAGTAAGGTTGATGGCTTTAAGGCGATTTCGAAACCATCAAGGTCCAATTGTACCAGGAGCAAGGGTGGAAGTTGATGACCGAGTTGGGTCAATTCGAACGGTTGGAGCGGGGAGAGTACAAGTAGATTTTAATCCTCCACTCGCAGGTAAAACACTGATATATAATTTAACAGTGAAAAAAAGAATTACGAGGAAAAAAGAGAAAACATCATCACTCGTCCACAGAAGAATGCCTACAGTTGACGTAGAGAAGTTGGTAATAAATCTCAAAAAGAAGAAAGTAGAATTCAAGTTTCCAGAAGAGTTCTATTATGTTCAGGGATTACAGTATGCTAAGAGAGGACTTGCCAGCGATATCCAGAAGTTTTTTGACAGCGTAGATGTTGTCTCATTTGTAGAAGAGTTTAGTAGACCTGAGACAGAAGCTAAACCTTTAGAAGAAGAGCAAAAACAAGAGGCAAAGAAAGAGGACAGTCAATAGAATTCTTTACATCCGCTATTTTACACCTGTCTCCTTTTTTAAGAAACATAGGAACACATAAGGAGAAATTTGGACACTCCTCTTTTTCACAATGTTGTGGAGTAAAGCTTATTATTCCACTTGGAATAGCCAATCTTGATTCTATAGCGCTTTTTATCTCTGCTTGTTGAACCTCAACGACTCTTGCATTCTGTTCATGAATTTCACAAGGTAAATGTTTATCTCTTAAATTTACGACCTTATAGACCCGTCCACGTTTTAGATTATTAATACAAACAGTGTTATAGCTACATTTTATACAAACCTTTGCAGGACCTTCATGTATAAAAGTAAAGCCTATTCTGGCTTGTTTCGAACCTACCAGAGTTATTATTGGTTTAGCAGAGTCATTCATGAACAGGACCTTCACACAACGCCGGTGGCTTTAGCGATTCGCTCTGCAGCACTTTTTGTCAAACCATTAGATCCTAAAATGGTAAACCGGTCTTTTCGGATAGTGTGTGCCTTAGTAAGTGCTTGAATTATGTGTCTTGTATCTACTCCAAGTTCTTCAGCATTTGTTGGAGCACCGACAGCCTTCAGCTTATCTCGTATTCTTCTCCATCTTTGGCCTTGAATATACGCCATCATTATAGCGCCAACGCCACATTGTTCACCATGTAGGGAGGAGTCAGGAGCGATTATATCTAAAGCGTGGCTGAATAGGTGTTCTGAACCACTACAAGGCCTACTACTTCCAGCAATACTCATCGCTACACCACAACTAATCAAGGCTTCCATAAGTATTCGAATGCCTTCGACGCTTTCTCTTGCTATGAGGTCTACATTTCTCATTACAAGTTTAGCACTCATAAGTGCCAAACTTGCAGAGTATTCACCATAATATTCCCCTCTAACCCTATTTGAAAGACGCCAATCGAATACAGCGGTATATTTTGCTATTACATCTCCACTCCCGCTTGCCGTTAGCTTATATGGAGCTTGAGAAAGGACATCTGTATCGGCAATTATTGCTATTGGGGCTGAAGCTCCAATTGAGGAGGGTTTTTCAAAGCCTTTAAGCGAAGCTCTTGAGCTAGCGATTCCATCGTGTGATGCTGCAGTAGGAATGCTAATGAAGGGCAATTTTTCCTGCATAGATGATAGTTTAGCAACATCAATGACTTTTCCACCGCCTACTCCTAGAACAACTTCTGGATTTGAATCTAAAATTACTTCCCTCACATTGTTGACCACTTCTGTGGTAGGCGATTCTACAATAAAAGAAGTAGATTCAAATCCTTGAACTGCTAAAGAGTGTGACACTGCTTCGCCAGCTATCTTCATAGTATTTGGTCCAGATAAGATCAAAGCGTGTGTTTTAAATCCAAACTCAGAATAAATCTCGCCAACTCTATCGAGTACACCCTTTCCTATTAGAACTTCACGTGGTAACTGCATCCGATGAAATTTAGGAAACAAGCTAAATCACCTCTAAATGTATGAGGGTATATAATAATTAGGTTTCTAGTAAGGCTTTTAAGTTCCCTGTGTAACTTCAATAAGTTAACTTCCTATTCTACCTTAAAACTTAGTTTCTCAGGTAGCTTTTCTCCAAGGAAATTGGAGGAGAATCGATTGATTTCAAGGCAACCAAATAGTACAAGAGATATGATTTACAAGGGCACTACGACAGTAGGCATTGTGTGTAAAGACGGTATCGTATTAGGGACAGACACACGTGTAACAATGGGTCATTTTGTTGCTCATAAACAAGGCAAGAAGATCTATAGGATAGACAAGCACTTAGCTGTTACAATTGCCGGTGTTGTTGGAGATGCTCAGACAGTTGTTGAGATTCTTAAAGCAAACGCTAATCTTTATAGATTAAACATGGGTAGACCAATGCCAGTAAAAACAGCAGCCAGAATGACAGCAAATCTGCTTTATAATTCAAGAGCCTATCCTTTAATTTTACAAGCTTTAATTGCAGGCGTAGACGACCTGGGAGGGCAAATTATTGTATTAGACCCTCTTGGCAGTTTGATTGAAGAAAAATGTGTTTCTACAGGGTCGGGGTCGCCAATTGCTTATGGAGTTCTGGAAGATGGATATCGTGAAGATATCGAAGTTACGGAGGGAATTAAGCTGGTTGTCAGAGCTGTATCATCTGCGATGAAAAGAGACATTGCATCTGGTGACAACATGGATGTTGCTTCGATAACTGAAGAGGGGTTCAAAATGCTTAACGATGAAGAGAAAGCAGCCTTCGGAGTTTGACTTGGTAGGGAAAATAAGTATTGTCTTCGATTAACAATTCACAGGTTAAGATCAGAGAGGCTATTCTCAAGAATGTTCCAAAAGAAGTGGAGATAAGCCGTATAGAATACGAGGGACCAAGGATAGCGATCTATACTAAACGCCCCGAGATCCTTATAGAACAGAGTTATATAATTCCGGATATTGTTAGACTCATTCGCAAAAGGATAGTTGTTCGATCTGATCCTTCAGTTAGGGTATCAGAGAGTGAAACTGAACGTTTGATCTATGAGAAAATCTCATCTGACGCTGAAATAACGAGTTTAAACTTCGATCCAACAATTGGAGAGGTTGTGATTGAAGCGAAGAAACCAGGATTAGTAATCGGTAAGAATGGAGATATACTTCGTGAAATCGTCAAATCAACAAGATGGAGACCAAAAGTATTACGCAGTCCTCCTTTGACATCAAACATAATTCAAAGTATTCGTCACTACATCCATTCAGAAAGTAAAGAGCGAGAAAGGATTCTCCATGCGACCGGTGAGAGGGTTTTCAGATCTCCTGTTTTTGAAACTGACTCTGTAAGATTAGTCACTTTGGGAGGGTTTCAGGAAGTAGGTCGCTCAGCTATTTTAATACAATCAAAAGAAAGTAATGTTTTATTGGATTGTGGATTAAATCCAGGCTCAAAAAAGCCAATCAATCTATACCCTAGATTAGATCTCAGCGTCTTTAGGTTAGACGATCTTGACGCGGTCATTTTAACACATGCCCATTTAGATCACTGTGGATTTGTACCTTTCCTCTTTAAGTATGGGTATGATGGGCCTGTCTATTGCACAGAACCAACTGCAAGTTTAATGACACTCCTTCAACTAGATTATTTAGACGTAGCTCACAAACAAGGAATTGTTCCTGCTTATGACCAGAAAGATGTAAGGTCGACTACATTACACACCATTACCCAGAAGTATGGAGTTGTCACCGATGTATCACCAGATATGCGATTAACATTCAACAATGCAGGCCATATATTAGGTTCAGCAATATTACATTTACATGTTGGTGAAGGTTTTTACAATATCGTTTATACTGGAGATTATAAATATGGTCCAACCACACTTCTTGAGCCAGCAGCCACCCATTTTCCAAGAGTGGAGACACTGATAACAGAATCAACTTATGGTTCATTTAACGATGTGATGCCACCTAGAAAGGATGTAGAGAAACGGTTCGTATCAGTCTTAAACGAAACATTAGCTAAAAGAGGAAAAGCGCTCATACCTGTACCTGCAATAGGTAGAGCACAAGAGATACTCATGGTTATTGACAGATATATGAGAAACAACTCATTAATGGAGGCGCCGGTCTTCATCGACGGAATGATCAGTGAAGCAACTGCAATTCATACAGCTTACCCTGAGTATCTAGCCACAAGCATTCGTGATCAGATTTTTCATCAAGGAATCAATCCGTTTGAGTCGGATTACTTTGTAAATATTAAACACTCTAGTGAAAGACAGAATGTGATCAATGAAGAAGCCTGTGTAGTGCTTGCAACCTCAGGTATGCTCGAAGGTGGACCCGCTATTGAATATTTCAAGTCATTCGCTCCAAATGACAACAACTCTATAATCTTTGTTTCATACCAGATTGACGGTACTCTTGGGAGAAGAGTTAGAAATGGATTAAATGAAGTCAGTATTATTGATAATGGGAAGGTAAATGTAGTTAAGCGAAATATGCAAGTACATGCTATTGAAGGCTTTAGTGGTCACAGTGATAGAAAACAGCTTTTCAGGTATATCAGGAACCTAAGTTCGAAACCTGATCGCGTATTAATTTGCCATGGTGAACGATCAAAATGTTTTGACATGGCAAAAATGTTGAAGAGGAGTAGATATGAGGCGTACACTCCACGTAATCAGGAGATGTTACACCTCAAGGGATAAAAAAGAATCAATCACTCTATTTCTTTCCTCCTCCAAATCTTAACGGTAGGAGGTGTCATAACGATACGTTCATCTCCCAAACGAGCAACGTCTCCCCCGTACTTAGCTGAGAATCGTCATAACTCTTCAATTATCTCTTTTACACTTCAACGTCTGAAGATGCATAAGGGGTGGTTTTAATTATCACAATATTTCCAGATAGAATCTCATTTTTTATGATATCAACGTCTTTATTTTCCTTTAATGTTAATGCTTTTACATACAGGAGAGGAGTGAAATTATCTGGTTCCGATTTACTGGATGCAGTACCATTTAATTGTTCAGAACTATTCAATGTTAGCCATTAATTATTTTGTGGAATAATTCTTAAATTTGACCTAAATTAGCTCTTTAACATAATCCCAGACTCTATCACCTACATAGTGAAGAACGTCTACAACCTTTCCCTTCTCAGCGTTTCGAATATCTTTTGAGTCTAAAACAGCTTTCCCTATGGCAATTACTTTTCCATGAGTTTCATCAACAACAGCAACTAAAGTACCATAATCGAAATCACTGGATACCTTTACAACACCAGGCGCCATTACATCAGCACCATTACAGATGTATGGAATAGCTCCCATGTCTACAGTAATTCTATTCAATAATTTAACGAGTTTTTCATTACTCAAAAGAGGGAAGAGACTATTATTTTTCCTTACATAGGAGGCGTTACCATTAACTAGGTAAATAGTAAAACCTAAAGAGGATTTTGTCACTTCTACAGAGGTTATCTTCTCAAGATCGGTCTCTATTGAAAGGTCATCATTCATTCTAATCTCATGTAGAAATTTTTGAACTTCCTTCTTCCTTAAGCGACGAATTTTTACCATGTCTCATAAAATGAGTTATGCGATATCCTTAAATCATTAGCTCAAAAATCTTAGACAGTCAAACTATAGGATGCTGTGTTTAAATGAGTGACGCTGCAACTAAAATGCTCGAAGAGAGCCTTAATAAAATGGTGCTTGTGAGACTGAGAGGGGGAAGGAGCCTTAGAGGAAAATTACAAGGATTCGACCAGCATATGAATCTCGTCTTAGAAGATGCTGAAGATATTTCAAATTCAGAATCTATAGAAAAATTAGGCGTGATTGTTGTGAGAGGAGACAACGTCATAATTATTTCTCCTCCGCCCAGATAAAAACTCATAATGCAACTGACACTGAAAACACGTTCTTCATTACTTGCTTCGCTAGATCTGACATTCACTACTTTTAAAAATCAATTTAAGATACGGCAGTATTTTGTTGACGAATATGGGCCGGTAGATCAGCCTGGAAACAATCATTTTAAAGCCAGAACGATCGCTGCGTTGGCATCGCAGAGGCCACGGGTTCAAATCCCGTCCGGTCCATCATTTAGCCTTGTTCAACTTTTTATAAACCCTCAATAATTATCCTTGTTGCGAGGTTTGATGATTGAATAATGATACTCTAAAAGATGCCTAAATAAAAAAAATCAAGTGTAGTAGATTGAAATCGAATTACCTTATCGATACATCAATTTTAAAACGATACGATCAACAGAACCTCATATTTAACAGGATACATAACGATTCACAATGGTATGGCTATAAAAACCATGGAAAAACAAGGATTGAGGAATATCTATGAGAAAAGAAGAGGGTATACGCGTATAGATTACGCCCTTGCAGAAGCAGCTTGGACAGTCCATGATGTTTGGACAGACGCCTTTAACTGGAATCGACTTATTCGACCAGATGGACCGAGTCTCATGGGTGAAAAGGGGTATAAAGATCAATACAAGTTTGAGAACGTTGATGAGATGACAATAAAGTTGAAAAAAGCAGCTAAGATCTATGGTACATCTCTGGTTGGTATTACAGAGCTTGACCGTCATTGGTTATTTGCTAATAAACGCAACTTTACGCAACTAAAGATCCCAAATGAAGCTAAATACGTCACATTGTCATGGCATTTGGGATGAATGAGCATGGCATAACAGCTTCACCAAACTGTCTTACAGCAGCAGCTACAGGTCTAGGTTATTCGATGATGGCCTTTACTACATCTTGTTTAGCAGAATTCATTCGAAATTTAGGATACATAGCCTTACCCGCAGGCAATGATATTGCCTTAAGTATACCACTAGCAATCGACGCTGGTCTTGGTCAACTTGGAAGAAATGGCTTATTAATCACTTTAGAATATGGACCTCGAGTTCGTTTAGCTAAAATCTTCACAAATCTACCATTAGTACCAGATAAACCATTGAACATTGGAATTAATTGTTTTTGTAAACAGTGTAGTTTATACGCAGAGGCTTGCGAAG